>ERZ791719.749-NODE-749-length-12380-cov-6.31911_pt1 | contig 12380 bp, 9 predicted proteins | sample MGYA00510338_ERZ791719 | MGnify/ENA primary metagenome ERZ791719 (study PRJEB30046, sample SAMN00715131) | human gut metagenome | study: EMG produced TPA metagenomics assembly of the A metagenome-wide association study of gut microbiota in type 2... | reverse complement strand
AGTGTAGACCAAATGATAGAGGAAGGATTACTGGACGAAGTACGTTCCGTACTCTCCTACCGGCATCTAAACTCTCTTAATACCGTAGGTTACAAAGAACTGTTCAAATATCTGGACGGAGAATGGGAACTCCCTTTCGCTATCGAAAAGATCAAGCAAAATTCACGCATTTATTCACGCAAACAGATGACATGGTTCAAAAGGGATGAAGAAATACGCTGGTTCCATCCGGAACAAGAAACGGAGATACGTGAGTACCTCCGTCTACAAAATCTGACTCATTTGCCCAGTTTGGATACCTTCTGATAAACTTCCCGATAGACATTATTGCCCAACCGGAACAGAAGCGTCATTTTCTTTCCGTCAATCCGGTAAGATATAGGAACGATAGCATTTGCCGATCTGCCATGTTCATTACGCAGTTTCTCGCAGTAAAGGCCTTTTGCAATGATGCTGTACTCCCCCGAACGGGTAATTTTGTACGGGCAAAATACATCGTCCGAACTGCGGCTGCCTGAACTCACGTCTACAGCATCTTTGATATACGCATCCACATTGAAATAATTGCCATCTTTATCAAGTACCTTATATCTGACCACTTGCGAAGAGCCTTCACTCTGAACAAGTTTCCAGATTCCTTTTAAGTTTTGACTCATACAAAGTGCAGGTACAAGAAAAAGAAATGAAACAGCTAGTAAAATCTTACAAAATTGTCTTTTCATAATAATAAAATTTTAAGTTTAACAAATAGTTAATAATAGTGTATATCGCTTTTATTCCATATTTTTATTTCAACAGGATATAACTGCTCATTTTTAATCAAATAAAGTATCCTCTCATTTATCTTTCAAAACTACTTTAAGCATAGGTTTTACTTTCACTTCAGCAACAGACTTATTGACATCAGCAATCCGAAGTATCCCATTTTTAGGCGCTTTCAAATTAAAACGACCATCTGCGTCAGCTACAGTATAATCATTTGTTCCTTTTACTAACACAGTAGCCGCAATCGTTTTTCCTTCTTCATCAGTCACAACTCCAGTTACAGAAATCCAATCAGAACGATATTTATCGGTTTCCAATCTTACAATCTTTGTTCCATCCATTTCATTTACAGACACCGATCTTATATTTTTGGTAGACATACCTTTCAATTTAGACTTCTTAATCTTTTCATCGTCTATACAATAAATAATTTCTCCTTCTACATCTTTTACCATGCTTTCTGCCAATTCCAAAGCATCTGCATAAGGCTTTTTCGGATTAGCTTTATTAAACTCATATTCCGCATCTGTAAACAAAGTGATAATCAGCACTCCATTTTTCCCTCTTTCCCCATAAATATCCGTAGCTGATTTATCTTTCAATATAGTAAAGTTTTTAATACGATCAGGAGCAAGTTTGGAGATAGCATCTTCTTCCAATGCTTCTTTACCGTCAATAATAACCAAAGGCTTTTTTTTAGCTTGAGCAACATGCCATTCCTCATCATGAGATCCCCCCATATAAAAGTGTGATTTTTTAGGTGATTCGCTCTCAGTCCTTACCTTTGTAGGTTTTGGAAATTTTTGTTTATTCTGATATTCTTCTTCCGTCAACAAATCAACTAAAACTACTCCATCTTTCCCCCTCTCTCCATAAACCTCTACAGCTGCTTTGTCTTTCATTACAGATATACTTTTAATACGTTCCGGAGAGACACTGGATAAAGCTTCTTCGCCAACGGCTTCTTTGCCATCTATATAAACTAACGGCTTCTTACCACTTACTGAATGAAACGTTACACCCCAATTCTTACTTCCACGATTGAGAGCATCTAATCTCGTTTTTGAAATAGCATCAATCTTGTACTTATTCTGCAATATTTGTTCTGCGGTTGAATGTAACTGAATAACCATAGCCCCGTTTTTCGCTTTATCTCCATAAATATCTGTAGCCTCTTTTCCATCTAATATAGAAATACTTTCAATACTACTTGGATCTAAAGCATCTACCACAGTACGAGAAGATTCTTTACCATCAATGATCACCAATACATCTTTATCTCGCAAATCCACCGTAGATATCCCCCCAATATGGGTACCCATAAGTTTCGATTTATCTACAGATGTATTCATTCCCGGCTTTATTTTTGCTTGAGTTTTGGTTATTTTAAAATGATTATCTTCATCCGGCAGTAGTTTAGTAGCCAACACCCCATTCTTTCCTTTTTCTCCATAAATAGATATTGTTCCCTTCTCCTTCAATATTGAATCACCCGTGACTACCAACTTCTTCAGTGAATCTCCAGAAGTAATATTCGACACATCTTTGGTGATTTCTTCCACTTTTGCTTCTACAATTGCAGCCAAATCATTAACTTTGACGGCAGAAATCTCATCAGCCTTTTCAGAGATTTCGGGACGGGCAAAAGCGGTTACTGCAATAGCTGCCAACGGAAGTACATACAAGTACTTCAAACGTGCCCAAGGATTCGATTTTTCTTTTAACATCATAGTGATACGTTTTTTAAGTTTACTGTGATTAAAGCTGTTGGCCATAGAGTAGAGCCTTGTGCCAACGGCTTTTTTTATTAATAATAACTGATAATCTTTTGCATCAATACCTTCATTAATAACTGTTTCATCGGCTTCATATTCATGAATATTCTGTAATTCCTGTTTCAGCAGCCATATGCCGGGGTTGAACCATTGAAAAAAGATACAGATATCAGCTACCAACAAATCGATGGAATGACGATTCTGAATATGTGCCATTTCATGAATCAGAATCTCGCGTCCATCCTCTTCCAAATCTTTCCGGGAAATAACGATATATCTCATCCAACTGAAAGGAGCGACCTCCCGTTCCAGAACAATCAGTCTGACTCCTCCTTCAAGCCTTTCTTGTTTACCCGATTTAATCAGTAATAGTAAACGGGATAAAGAGTAAAGATTACGGCATGCAAAGAATATAATACCAACTAGATAAAACAGCAACAGAACTTGTACCCAGGAAATGGAAAGTTCCTCCGGCTGTGCAACCGTCACCTCCGCGGGATCCATAGCTTCCGCCATCATCAATAGTTGCTCAACTGTCAGTACGGTCTGACTCAATTCGGTCTGATGAGCAGTAGTCACCTCTATAAAGGGAATCAGCAGGGATAAAAATAATATCCCTAATAAGGCTATCCTATTGAACCGATGGAATGTTTCCTTACTTAACAACAATCTGTAAAACAGATAAAATAAAGACAGACAAACCGCCGATTTCAAAATATAGATAAGAAAGATTCCCATAGTCATTGATATTTAAAGGAGACAAATATAGTTTTAACCCGGATTAGTATAAATAATAAGGACGCTGAATGACCATTTTATAAGTATATTGATTCCTAAGTTATTTATCCAATACGATTTTTATGTCTTTTGCAACTTTTGTCCTGAAAAGAACCTTCTCACCCCGAGAAATCTGGAGAGAGGCGTCTTTAGGAGTTCTCAACTCAAAGTGTCCAGTTGCATCAGTCTTTGTAGACGATGAAGTTCCATACATAGTAATAGTGACTCCTTCCATAGGCTTTCCTTCCTTATCCATTACAATACCCGAAGCTAATACCCACTTATCCGAATTTCTTTCCGTTTCAACACGGATCGTAGTTTTACCCTCCCCGCTATTCTCAATACGTGATACTCCACGTACTTCATTTGCCGGAATATTTTTCAATTCTTCTTCCGAGGCTTCCTTACCATCAATAAAGAATACCATCTTCCTTGTAGGGACGGTTTTATCACCTTTTATATTCATCGCTACCTCCCAGGCATTGTTATAGGGACGTTGCGGATTCTTATTGCGAGCTTCATATTCCTCCTCAGAAAGCAAGTCTATCAAAATCACTCCATTCTTCGCCTTCTTACCATAAGCCTCCAAAGCAGCCTCTGATTTCAAGACAGAAAAGCTTTTTATACGATCCGGAGAAATCTTAGACAAAGCATTAGGTTCCAAAACTTCTTTACCGTCAATCACTACTAATGGTTCCTCACCATCATATACACCACGCATGGGAAGTCCGCCAATGCCGGGGACAGAGTTCTGTTTAGGAAATGATTCGGTTTTAGTCTTAAATTTAGCCTGAGTTTTAGTAATTCGAAAGTGGTTATCCGCATTCGGCAGTAATTCAATATCATAAACACCATGTTTTCCTTTCTCGCCATAGATAGAAAGGGCCGCATCACTACGTAATATAGACACAGTCTTTATTCGATTCGGGTTAGCTTCATCATTCATTATCGAATACAATGTATCTTTAGATATTTCCTTACCATCTACCAATATAAGAGGCTTATTTGATTCCGATATCCGTTCAAAACGGCCACCATATAAAACAACCGAACTTCGCTTGGAAGCAACGGAATCATTGAATATTACAACTGAATCTGCTGAATATACAGTCGATGAATCCTTAGAAACCCAACGTCCTCCATACATTTTTGATTTCTCAGGCACTACATAGGGCTTAGCTTTCAGGGAATCTTTCAGCACATCTTTGGTGATTTCTTCCACTTTTGCTTCTACAATTGCAGCCAAATCATTAACTTTGACGGCAGAAATCTCATCAGCCTTTTCAGAGATTTCGGGACGGGCAAAAGCGGTTACTGCAATAGCTGCCAACGGAAGTACATACAAGTACTTCAAACGTGCCCAAGGATTCGATTTTTCTTTTAACATCATAGTGATACGTTTTTTAAGTTTACTGTGATTAAAGCTGTTGGCCATAGAGTAGAGCCTTGTGCCAACGGCTTTTTTTATTAATAATAACTGATAATCTCTAGCGTTTATACCCTCATTAATGACCGCTTCGTCGGCTTCGTATTCATGGATATTCTGCAATTCCTGTTTCAATAACCACGCTCCAGGATTAAACCACTGAAAGAATATACAGATATCTGCTATAAGCAAGTCCCAAGAATGGTGCTTTCTGATATGCGCACATTCGTGAATCAGTATTTCACGTCCGTTCTCCTCCAAATCAGTTCGTGAAATCACAACAAACTTCATCCAACTGAAGGGTGCCACATTCCGGTCATGAACCAACAAAACAGTATGTTTATCTATCTGTCTCCGTTGCGCCGTATTCGTTAACCGAACAAGACGGAATAAAGAATAGACATTCCGGCAAACAAGGAAAAATATGCCCGCTATATAAAATAGAAGAACTATTTCTATCCAATGCACTGGGCTTCTCCACGTATCTACCAAATCATCTCCTTCCACTACTGTTGTCACCTGGGTTTCCTGATGATTCTCTGCCATAACAAGTAGTTGTTCAATTGTCAATACTGCCTGATTTATTTCATTCTGCGGCGCCTTGGTCACTTCAATCAGCGGAAGCAACAAAGAAAACACGAGAATGCCCAACAACGCAATCCGGTTAAAACGGTAGAACGTTTCTTTACTCAACAGCAGCCTGTAAAACAAATAAAACAATGACAGGCACACCCCCGATTTTAGTATATAGACGAAAAAGAATCCCATATATAGATTAATTCCAGTTAGTTCTCTGCCAATTTCTTCTCAAACTCCTCCAAATAGGAAGGATTCTTTTTAGATGCCAACACCCAAATGCCTTTCTTGGCTTTACTACCAAACTTAGATTCCAGATTCGTCGACTCCGGCAAAATTTCCCATACATCATGCAGCAGATCATCCGGAGATAAGCTCTTCAACTGCTGGTAAGAAATTTCTTTTCCATCCAAAAGAATAAGCTGTCCATCATGCCCGGTTCCCCCTCCATCCGTACAATAAATCTTAAAGAAATCCTTCACATAATAAATGCACTTCACAGTATGAGAGGTCTTCACTTCATGAGCAAGTGCAGGATGAGCGTTCTGCTGCTTTTTAACTCCATAGAGTTCATTCAATGATTTAAGCATTCCTTTTTTTACCCGATGAACAAAATCCGCCAAGTCATTTTCTGTCCACGGAGTAGTCGAAGATAAACGCAGTATTCCATTTTCCTTTTGGTAAACACCTTTCCGATAACTGATGACATTATCATCAGAACTTGATTCCGAAATTGACCATCCTGCATATCCTACAGGGATATGCATTTTTAGAGTATCGATTTCTATAATTTGTACAGTGTCCGATTCTGCATAACTCTTAGAAACCAGAATCTCTTCGAAATGTCTCACATCCAGTGTATCCTGTATGAATGCATTTCCCTCCTGATTATTCATATTCAGAAGATTCGGACGGGCAAAAAGAATAGCTGCAATAGCTGCCAACGGAAATACTATCAAGTATTTTGATAACTTCCAAGGATTTGATTTTTTCTTCAACATCATAGTAATACGTTTTTTAAGTGAACTGTGATCAAAACTATTCACCATAGAATACAGCCTTGTTCCAACAGTCTTTTGAATTAATAAAAGCTGATATTTCTTTGCATCAATCCCTGCTTTCAGAACTGATTCATCTGCTTCAAACTCATGTATGGCTTTCAATTCTTTTCTGAATAGCCACATTGCAGGATTAAACCACTGGAACAAAAGGCAAATCTCCGCCAATAATAGGTCCCGGAAATGTTTGTGCATGATATGCGCATACTCATGAGCTATAATTTCTTCGCCATACTCCTCCAAGTCCTGCCGGGATAGCACAATATAGTGTCTCCAACTAAACGGTGCCACATTTTGCTGATGGACCACCAATCTGATTTTTCCTTTCCAACACTTCTTCTCACTGTTACGAATCAAACGGTATATGCACACTATAGAAAATATGTAACACAACAACAACAGCAATGCTCCACCCAGATACAGAAATCCCAAATTGCCAAGGGTCAAAATAGTGAAATCAGACCTTTCTTTCTCTAATTGTGTATGTAACGTAGTTGTTGTGACCTGCTCCATTTTCTGCAAATCCTGTTCTTGCTCCATTTCTTCTTCCGGAATATTCAGACGTTCAAACACTTGTTCAATCTGTGGTAAATGGAAGTTCTGTGAAACTTTGAGCGAAGGAATGACAAATGCAACCAATATAAGTCCGATCAACACCATCCGGTTGAATCGATGAAATGTCTCCTTGCTTAGCCAAAAGCGGTAGAATAAATAAAAAACAGACAGACAAAGCGCTGTTTTCAACATATATATGAGGAAGAAAATGTGCATAGTATTGTTTTGTATTAGATTGTGTTATTCTTTATTATTTCTGATGAGCTTGTTCCACCTCGTTTATAAGCCTTTTCAAGTCATCCAAAGAAATATCCTCCTCTTTGACCAGAGATGAAACAGCGCTCAAATATGAATTATTGAAATACTTGCTGATTACATTCCGCAATGTCCCTTTACGAAAATCTTCTTCGCTGACAACGGGATAGTACTGATAAGTATTCCCAAAAGTATGATGAGCCAGAAATCCCTTATCTTCAAGCCCGCGAACAATCGTAGATAACGTATTGAAATGAGGCTTTGGTTCCTCATAGAAAGCCAACATTTCTTTCACAAACAAAGGGCCTTTCTCCCAGAAATACCCCATCAATTCCTCTTCTTTTACTGTTAATCCTTTCATATTTACAACATTATTTGCTGCAAATAACGAGAAGTTTTAGTTCATAAACTAATTTTCATAGTTAAAGTAAACTAAATGCTTTAGTTTATCTTCTTTTCTAACAATTGCGGCAAGGTATACCTATTTACATATTGGCATTAAACTCAGATTCTATCGGGATTTATCCATCCATTCCCCCAGCCTCTCAGAAAAGAATTATGTTTTTATCTCTCATACTCTCATTCTTTTCTTATAAATATCAGAGAACTAACAAGATACAAAATGAGAGATACTTTCATCATCGGTATCTCTCACCCCACTTCAACCTATCTCTCATTCTATTTCAACTTATCTCTCATGATTTTTCGGACAGTATACCGTTACCTTACCTTCATCCGGCTGTCCTTTACAGATGATACTACCTATATTCTTAGCATCTCTTACCTACATCCTTATCTTATCTCCCTTACATACCTCTGTTTTCTTACCGACATCTTCATCGTTTCACTAGAGTGCACAGGCCTGCGCACTCTAGTGAACAGATCGTGCCACCCGGGTGAAACGATCTGTTCACCCGAGTGGCACGATAACAATTGAACTTATATCACACGACCTTATCCGATAGATAACACAAGAATATAGGGTTGTTTATCTGAAAAGTAAGGCTACACCTCCCCTATTATCCCAGTAATTTATCAATGATAAAATGACCGATGAAGAATAAATCGCCCATGAAAACAATGCTGAATATCAGAAAAGCAAAGCAGGTACTCCAACGGGAACCTCCTGCTTCCTCGCCACGTTTAATACGGAGCAGGGAACTGTGCAGACAATCACCCGCAATGAACAGCACAAACAGACTCGGTATCAAGTCACCCCATGATATCAACCACAGGTTATCACCTTTTCCCATCAGGAATGTCAATGCTACGGCCAACAGGAAGACAGAAGCATACTGCAAATCTTTTCTCTTCGAATTCATAGCGGTAATATTTAAAGTACTTTTCACAAAGATATCGAATATCTTCCAATAATCCTTATCAATTCCATCTAAAAAAGGTTATGTCTGATCGGAAGATTCGGACGGAGCATTCCCCGCCTTAGCGGATTTCTTTTTCAGCCGGCCGCTCTTTCTCAGCGCTTCGGCAATAATCCACTGAAGTTGTCCGTTTGTACTGCGAAACTCATCGGCCGCCCATTTTTCGATGGCATCCATTGTCTCGGCATCTACACGCAAAACAAAACTCTTTATTGAAGATTCTTTTTTAGCCACTACCTTCTTACCTTCTATTTTTATTTATTAATGATTCAACGTACCTGTATTGACTACCGGCTGTGCAGCCTCATCCGCACAAAGAACTACAAGCAGATTGCTGACCATCGCCGCCTTCTTGTCCTCGTCCAATTCAACAATTTCTTCTTCAGAAAGTTTATGCAAAGCCATACGTACCATTGATACGGCACCCTCCACAATCTTTTCACGGGCACTGATAATGGCCGAAGCCTGCTGACGACGCAACATGACGGCTGCAATCTCCGGAGCATAAGCCAGATAGTTGATACGGGCTTCCACTATTTCCATTCCGGCCATCGCCAGACGTTCGTTAAGCTGGTGTTCCAACTGATCATTGATTTCATCGCCACCGCTCCGCAATGTCAATTCATCCGAATTCGCTTCGTTATCATCGTAAGCATACAATCCTGCCACCTGACGGAGAGCAGCGTCACTCTGCACACGCACAAAATCTTCAAAAGCATTCATTCGTCCGGCAACGGTTACGCTCATCTGTCCGGTTCCTTTATTATCCGCCATCGTCTGTGCATCGATTTCGAACATGGCCTTATACGTATCCTTCAGTTTCCAGACAAGCACCAGTCCTATCAGAATGGGGTTACCAATCTTATCATTCACCTTGATAGGTTCTATATCCAGATTACGGGCACGCAAAGAGAGCTTTTTCTTATTCATAAAAGGATTCACCCAAAAGAAACCGGTTTCGGTAAAGGTACCCTTGTACTTTCCGAAGAATACCATAGCCCGGGCTTCGTTCGGTTCCTGAGAAAAATATCCGGGAATCATCAGAATAGCTGCCGCAAGAAAGAGGATCAGCAGCAGGAACAAAACAATACTTCCTTTAAAAAGGATAAAGCTCATCACAATCAGAAGAGGCAGTATAGCCAAATTAACAAACAAGGCTACAAACCCATTAATAACCACGTCATTGTACTGAAATTCTTTTGCATTCATAGGACTAAATTTTGATATTATTTTGATATCACAAATATATCACTTTTCATTCTGATAATGCAAGGGGAAAGACTCTTTTTTCTCCGCAATACATCATTTTTAACTAAATAGCAGTCATCCGATACTAAACAAATTTAAAAGGCGTAAGAAAATAAGGGTTTAATTCAAACAAAAACGGGATGTACTTTGAGGTATTTAAGTTTATTGTTATTTTTGCAGGGTATGAACTTAACCCCCTTAAACAAGTAAAATATAAAACGATTTATAAAATGAGAAAAGTAAGTTTAGCCCTGCTCCTCTGCCTTCTCTGCCTCGCCGGAATGGCACAAGGACAAAAGGCACTTGATTTAAAAGATATTACCTCCGGACGCTTCCGCCCGGAAAATATTCAGGGAGTCATCCCCACACCAGATGGAGAGCACTACACACAAATGAACGCCGATGGTACGCAAATCATCAAATACTCATTCCGCACAGGAGAAAAGGTAGAGGTGATCTTTGACGTGAACCAGGCACGTGAATGTGACTTCAAGAATTTCGACAGCTATCAGTTCTCACCCGATGGTGACAAATTGCTGATCGCTACCAAAACGACCCCGATATACCGGCATTCATACACAGCTGTACATTATATATACCCTTTGAAACGAAATGATAAGGGAGTTACGACAAACAACATTATTGAACGGCTGTCGCACGGTGGACCTCAACAGGTCCCCGTCTTTTCTCCCGACGGAACGATGATCGCTTTCGTGCGTGACAATAATATATTTCTCGTAAAGTTGCTCTACGGTAACAGCGAAAGTCAGGTGACCGAAGATGGCAAGCAAAATATGGTTCTCAACGGTATCCCCGACTGGGTATATGAAGAAGAGTTCGGTTTTAACCGTGCTCTGGAGTTCAGTGCCGATAATACCATGATTGCTTTCATCCGCTTCGACGAGTCGGAAGTTCCTTCCTATTCTTTTCCGATGTTTGCGGGAGAAGCGCCGCAGATTACTCCTTTGAAAGACTATCCGGGCGAATATACCTACAAGTATCCGAAAGCCGGATACCCGAACTCGAAAGTAGAAGTACGTACGTACGACATCAAATCGCACGTGACCCGCACCATGAAGCTTCCGATAGATGCAGACGGATATATCCCCCGCATCCGCTTCACGAAAGATGCCAGCAAACTTGCCGTTATGACATTGAACCGCCATCAGGATCGTTTCGACCTTTATTTTGCCGATCCGCGCTCAACGCTCTGCAAGTTAGTGTTGCGTGATGAGTCACCTTATTATATTAAGGAGAACGTGTTCGATAATATCAAGTTCTATCCGGAAACTTTCAGTTTGCTTAGCGAACGTGACGGTTTCAGCCATCTTTACTGGTACAGCATGGGGGGAAACCTTATCAAGAAAGTAACCAATGGCAAATATGAAGTGAAGGATTTTCTGGGTTATGACGCAACAGACGGCTCTTTCTATTATACCAGCAATGAGGAAAGCCCCTTGCGTAAAGCAGTTTACAAGATCGATAAGAAAGGTAAAAAGACAAAGTTGTCTCAACGTGAAGGAACCAATACGCCGTTATTCAGCAAATCGATGAAGTATTACATAAACAAATTCTCGAATCTGGATACTCCTATGCTGGTTACGCTGAACGACAACACAGGCAAAACCTTAAAAACGCTTATCACCAACGACCAGTTGAAACAAACGTTAGCCGGCTATGCCATCCCGCAAAAAGAGTTCTTTACCTTCCAGACTACGGACGGGGTAACTTTGAATGGATGGATGATGAAGCCTGTCAACTTCTCCGCATCTAAGAAATATCCGGTGCTGATGTACCAGTATAGCGGTCCGGGGTCACAACAAGTTCTGGATACTTGGGGAATCAGCTGGGAGACTTACATGGCCAGCCTCGGCTATATCGTTGTATGTGTAGACGGTCGTGGCACAGGAGGCCGCGGAGAAGCGTTCGAGAAATGCACTTATCTCAAAATCGGCGTGAAAGAAGCCAAAGACCAGGTCGAAACAGCTCTCTATTTAGGCAAACAGCCGTATGTGGATAAAGACCGTATCGGTATCTGGGGATGGAGCTATGGCGGATACATGACATTGATGAGTATGAGCGAAGGAACTCCGGTATTCAAAGCCGGTGTAGCTGTTGCCGCACCTACCGACTGGCGTTTCTACGACACCATATATACAGAACGTTTCATGCGCACCCCGAAAGAAAACGCAGAAGGATACAAAGAATCATCCGCTTTCACACGGGCCGACAAGCTGCACGGCAATCTGTTGCTGGTACACGGTATGGCAGACGATAATGTTCACTTCCAGAACTGTGCTGAATACGCCGAGCATCTGGTGCAGTTGGGTAAACAATTTGATATGCAAGTATATACCAATCGTAATCATGGCATATACGGCGGCAACACCCGTCAGCATCTATATACACGATTGACCAACTTCTTCCTGAACAATTTGTAATGGCTGACAGAGTGCGCAAGCCTGAATGGCTGAAAATAAATATCGGTGCCAACGACCGTTACACCGAAACTAAAAGAATTGTCGACTCCCACTGCCTGCATACGATATGCAGCAGTGGGCGTTGT
>ERZ791719.743-NODE-743-length-12515-cov-1.86308_pt1 | contig 12515 bp, 10 predicted proteins | sample MGYA00510338_ERZ791719 | MGnify/ENA primary metagenome ERZ791719 (study PRJEB30046, sample SAMN00715131) | human gut metagenome | study: EMG produced TPA metagenomics assembly of the A metagenome-wide association study of gut microbiota in type 2... | reverse complement strand
TTTTTGGGGTTTGGTTTGTGGGGGTTTTGGGTGCATGGGGAAGCAGACCCTGCCATTATTGAAAGTGTAAGCGTTAATGTCCTGGACAGAGGTTCTACCAGTAAGGTTCTTTTAGAGCGGATGTCGGCAAGTATGCAGACTGTTGCTGAACAGCTGCTGCTTGATAAGGACACAGAAAAAGTAGAACCTGTGCGCAGTGAATATACAAGACTTCTGGGAGAAGTTGGGGACAGAGTCCTGAATGGATATCAGATGGAGCAGGTAATGTTGCAGCTGGGGACACAAACGCAGGTTACAATGGTGGTTTCACCCTGGAATGAAGTGATAAATGATGTTTTTGTTGATTTACAGTTTTCGGGAGTCGAAGAAAATACGGCTGCTTTATTGCAGTCGAAACTGCCGGGATTACAAAAACAGCTGGAGGATGTTTTGCAGGGTTCTTCTGCAGATGCGTCCGACTGGGCCGGTGGAGTATTACGCCGGTTAGTAAGGAAAAAGGTTGAAGCTGAACTGCCTGAATTCAGAGCTGCTGTAGATGTGGTGCGTGAAGACAGGCGAACCGTTATACAGGTAGTTGTCTATCCTGTAGGGCAGCTGGTGCAAAGTATTGATTATGAGATGGTTTCTCAGTCTATACCCAATTTGCTGCTGTTAAATATTAAACAGCGTTATGCACAGAAAACACAGGAGTTAAGGGGACTGCCGGTAATATATGTCAGCAGGCATAAAGAAGAGCTGGAAAGATCACTGCTGGCAGAACTCAGTGCAGAGCCTGAAGTAAAAAGACATAATCTGCGTCCAAGCGTAGTTTTGACGCCGGGAGTTAATTCAGGGGTAAGGATTCGTCTGGAATCAGATGAATATAAAATCTGGTTTGAAGGCTACGGTGACATAGGGCGCAATGAGAACAATATTTCCGGACGCGCTCATTTTGGCAAATACATATCAAAACGGGATGAGATTTTCGGAGAGGTCGGAGTGACTTTGGATGATGTCGACTGGGATTTTTCCGCCGGTTATGCGTTGCATCACGGAAAAACGACAGTCAGTTATATGCGACGTAGTCCGCTGGGAGAAAATGTCTATCGCCTGGAACAGGATATAACGCCGAAATGGCGTTTGCGGGCAGAATATTTTTCTGGCAGCGATACTACTGAAATTGGAGTCAGATACCGGATACACGAATTCCTGAGCGCGGAATATGTTTATTCAAATGATAAACCATACTTCAGGATTGTTGGAAATTTGTGATAAAGGTTGAAAGAAAAGATTTTGACTGATATAATTATTTAGTATAATTACAACTGAAAGCAGGGATTTTTATTATGATGCAAAAATTACGTGATCCAAAAAATGTGAAAATGATATCTTTGTTCGTAGCAGCTATCTTTGTTTTAGGCTGTTTTGCTTTAACACTTACCCAAAGTGGTGTTAACAGCGTGGCATCAGCTGCTTCCAGTGAATCGGCTATTGGCGTTGTTAATTATCAGATGCTGCTTTCTCAAGTGCCTGATCTGCAGAATGTACAGACAAGTATGAAGCAGGAAATCGATAATGCCCAGAAGGATTTTGATGAAAAAAGTAAAACCATGAATGATACTGAAAAACAGCGTTATTATCAGCAGTTGCAGGAACGGTTATCCAATAAAGAAAAGGAATTAATGGATCCTGTTTTGAAAAAGATTGAAACAACAATCAAAAAAGTTGCTGATAAAAAAGGTTTGTCCGTAGTTGTTGACAAAAATACCGTTGTATACGGCGGTCTCGATATTACTGATGAGGTATCCAAGGCTTTGCAAAGCGGTAAATAATGTCGGACAAGGCCCTTTTTACAAAAGGGCCTTGTTTCTGTTTAACTGCAGGAGGTAAAGTATGCGCTGGTTAACGCCGATAATTTTGATAGTCGTATTACTTACTGCTGCCTGTGGTCATGATCCGGGCGGCAAGGATAAAATTGCCGTTATTGATTGGGATAAGGCATTCAGTGCTCATCCTAAACAGACTGTTCTTAAACAGGGTGAAGCTGAATTGCAGAAATTACTGCGTTATCGTGAGGAGCAGGCAGAAATAGCCAAAACTCAGATTGCTGGTTTAACCAGACTGCAGCAGCTGAAACAAAACAGTAAAGCTAATTTTATGGATGCCGGGTTTCAGACACAAATGTATGCTGCTGAAGCAAAAGAACGGAAAAAACTTTTAGATGCTTATGATGCAGCAGTAAAAGAAGCTGATGCTGCTTTAGCCGAACAGGAAAAGGAACTGGAGGATGCGTACCAGCTAAAAATTTTAAATTTTAGATTGCGGCTGGAAGCTATAAAAATGCGTCCTGCAGAACGTGAGGTTGTTCAAAATGAATTAAACCAGGTTCAGTCTGAACGGGAACAGCAAAGACAGCAGATTTTAGCAGCAAAAAATAAAATTATTGGTGCTAAAATGGAGCCTTTGGTGGTTGAAACGCAGGCCAGATTAAAACAGCATGCGGAGCAGCTGCAGCAGGAAATGCAGGGAGATATGTCTGGGGTATTATCAAAAGACCAGTCTGATTTGGCGAAGGTTCCGGAAGCTTTGACTAAGGCAATGGCTGCCATCGATAAGCAGGCTGATAAACTGCAGGAAAGTAATGAAAAGCTTAGAGCAGGTATTCGTAACGATATTGAAAGCAATGTGATAAAACTTGCTCACGAGCGGCAGTATACAATCGTCTTTCATAGTGTTAAAGTTAATATCAAAGCGGATGACATTACTGATGATGTTGTGAAGGCTTTGCAGAATATGAAATAACAGGAGCGATAGATTATGAAAAAACAAGTAGTGGCAGGCTTAATGGTGGCAGTTGCAATGGTATCTTTTGGATGCAGTGGGCGTAATGCTGAATTTGGTGTGGTTGATATGAAAGCTGTTGAAAGCAAAGCCGAAATAGTAAAAACGGTGAAAGAAGAGGTTGCTACCAAAGGAAAGGCATTGCAGGAAGAAATGACTAAAGAGATGGAGGGCAAATCTCAGGAAGAACAGAAAAAAATTGTTGAAGATAAAACGGCTGAAATGCAGTTGGTACAATCAGAAGCGCAAAATAAATTAAAAGCAAGCCTGGATTCTGCGTTAAATGCAGTTGCTAAAGAAAAAGGCTTAGGAGCTGTGTTGATTAAAGATGCTGTCCCTCAGGGTGGTGTGGATGTAACTGATTCGGTAATTGAAAAAATGAAATAAATGTGGCGGGCGGTTGATCTGCCCGCCTTTTTAAAACAGCGGGAGGCAGAGTTATGGAAAAGACTTTGAGGGAATTGGCAGAATATTTGCAGGGGACACTTGAAAATGAAGATCAAAAGTTGATTGTTACAGGCGTAAACGGGTTAGTTGAGGCTGGACCGCAGGATATTTCTTTTGCTGTGCCGCCTCATGTGGAACACTGTCATCTCAGTAAAGCTGGGGTAATGGTTTTAGCACCGGAAGATCCCAAGCTTGATAGACCTGTAATCAGAGTCAAAGATCCGCGTGCAGCTTTTGCGGCCTTGTTGGAGCTTTTTCGGGCCAGGGAGGATGTTGAACGTGTCGTAAGTCCTTTGGCTTTTGTTGCCGCAAGTGCTAAAATTGGTAAAAATGTTGCTATACAGCCGTTTGCTGTAATTGAGGAAGATGCTGAAATTGGTGATGACAGTGTAATTTATCCGCATGTTTATGTTGGAAAGCATGTTAAAATAGGAAAAGCTTGTACCTTTTATCCTCAGGTTACAATAAGAGAAAATTGTGTTATAGGCAATAATGTTGTATTGCAGTCAGGATGCGTTATCGGCGGCGATGGTTTTGGCTATATTACAGATAAAAAGACTGGCAGACACAGCAGTGTACTGCAGGCTGGCAATGTGGTTTTAGAGGATGAAGTTGAAATAGGAAATAATACCTGTATTGACAGAGCTACTGCAGGCAGTACTATTGTTGGTGCGGGAACAAAAATAGACAATCTTGTGCATTTAGGTCATAATGATGTTTTAGGGAAAAATTGTCTGGTTGTAGCCCATGTGGGGATCAGCGGCAGCGTGACTGTTGGTGATAATGTTACGTTTGCAGGACAGGTTGGTACAGTTGGGCATATCACAATTGGTGACAATTGTGTTTTTGGCGGAAAAACAGGTATTACCAATAATGTACCTTCTAATTCGTTTTATGCAGGATTTCCGGCACGTCCGCATAAGGAATGGCTTAAACAGGAAGCGAATCTCAGAAAAATCGGCGATTTACTGAAAAAGGTTAAAGTACTGGAAGAAACTGTAGCTAAATTGGAAAAATAAGAAACAAGGCGGTGCAAAAGCAGTGCTTGCTTATTATGTGGTTAAGTTTTTCAGCTGGATTATGTGCGTGGCTCCTAAATGTTTACGTAATTTAACAGCTGCGATATTAGGCGGAATTGCGGTTGTTGCTACTCCAAAATGGCGGATGCAAATGGCTGCAGCCAATATACAGGAGTGTCTTGGCGTAGATAAGGCAAGAGCTCAGCAGATAGCAGAGAAAAGTTTGCGCAGATTTGGTAGAATGGTAGTAGAAGTAATGCGCTTCCCTTTGTTAAATAAAGATAATATAACTAAGCTTGTTAATGTTGAAGGCCTGGAATATTTGGAAGAAGCCTATAAACAGAATAAAGGTGTCATTATTGCAACAGGTCATTTTGGCAACTGGGAGCTTTTAGGGGCAACGATTGCTTTGCATGGCTATCCTATGCTTTCTATAACGAGAAAACAAAATAATAAATATATGGATCGCTTCATTAATGAATATCGTGAAATGGTGGGACAAAAGGTTGCCTATAATCGTGGCGAACATGGTTTGCTTGCTATCAGCAGAATACTGAAGGAGAAAAAACTGCTTGGCGTTCTATATGATCAGGATACTAATGACGACGGTGTTGATTTAAAACTTTTTGGAAAAGACAGTATCATTCCTTTAGGTGCTGCTGCCTTATCGCGAATTTATGGATCTCCTGTTTTACCATGTTTTATTCATAATAGTGAAGAGGGCGGTTGTACGGTTAAAATATATCCGCCGCTTTATACGCCTAAGAGCAAGGATAGGGAAAAGGATTTTTATGATGTGACTCAGGAGCTGGTTGTAATTTTGGAGCACGAGATCATCAGTCATCCGGAGATGTGGTTTTGGGTACATGACCGCTGGAAAGACGGGCGTGAGAGATTTGCAGTCAGGAAATAACCGGGGAAAGGCAGGAGGGAATTTTGAAAGAAATAATGCAGCAAACATTGGCAGCTCCTATTGCTTATTCTGGCATAGGGTTGCACTCAGGAAAAGAAGTTGCAATGAAATTATTGCCGGGAAAAGAGAATACGGGTATTGTTTTTGTACGTACAGATCTCTCGGGGCATCCTGAAATACAGGCTTTAGCGGAGAATGTAAGTTCTACGGTTAAAGCTACTACTGTCAGTGAAAATGGGACCGAGGTATTTACAGTTGAACATTTAATGGCGGCATTTTCAATGATGGGCATTGATAATTGCCGCATTGAGATGTCTGCGCCGGAACCTCCAGTAACTGACGGCAGTGCTGCTGTATTTTGTGAGCTGATTTTACAGGCGGGCAGAATAAGGCAGTCGGAGCCAAGAAAGATATATGCTGTTGACAGGGCTTTTTCTGTTTATGAAGATGATAAATATATCACGATTCAACCGTATGATGGTTACAGGATTTCTTTTGTATCTGTTAACGCGCATCCTGCTTTAGGGACACAGTATTTTGATATCGAGCTGACAGAAGAAAAGTTCCTGCAGGAGATCGCTGCTGCCAGAACTGTTGGCTTTATGAGTGAAATTAAGCAAATGCAGCAGATGGGGCTGGGGCTTGGCGGCAGTATTGAAAATGTTGTTATTTTTGATGATGATAAAATTTTATCAGAGACAAGATTTGATAATGAACTGATCAGACATAAAATTTTAGATGTGATTGGAGATTTATATTTATTAGGGCATCTTCGTGGGCATATAATTGCTGTGAAGTCAGGACATGCATTTAATTCTTGTTTAGCAAAGCAAATTCAAGCCTATAGGATCAAGGAGGAGAAATGATGATTACTTTAGACGCTATTGAAATTCAAAAAATTATTCCGCATCGTTACCCAATGCTTTTGGTAGATCGCATTTTAGAGTTGGAACCGATGAAAAGGGCTGTCGGTGTCAAAAATATTACCATGAACGAATTGCAGTTCTTAGGTCATTTCCCTGGTGAACCGATTATGCCTGGTGTGCTCTTAATTGAGGCAATGGCTCAAGTCGGCGGCGTGGCAATGCTGTATCCGGAAGAAAACCGTGGCAAAATTGCGGTCTTTGGTAAGATCGATAACGTACGTTTTCGTCGTCAGGTAGTACCGGGGGATCAGGTTATTACTACAACTGAAGTTGTAAAGATACGTGGAAATATGGGCGTTATTCATTGTGAAGGCAAGGTTGATGGTCAGGTGGCCTGTGAGTGTGATTGTACTTTTGCGATTATGGATCCAAAAAAATCTTAATAAATGAAAAAACGTTAAAATTTGCAGTAAAATGATGAAATAGGAAGTTTTTTGTACGTAATCAGTTAAAACAACCGAATTCAGCGTGCGAAAAAGTAAAAGCTTTGGCAGAATATAGATAATATAGTATAAAGCTGTTTAATTGTTTGATTAAAATTGAGGAGTGAAGGAAATGAGTTCGGTTGTTATTCCTATGCCTAAAATCCATGAAACAGCAATCATCCATCCCAATGCTGTTTTAGGAAAAAATGTTGAAATAGGCCCTTATGCTGTAATCGATGAAGAAGTAGTCATCGGCGACAATTGTAAAATAGGAGCCCATGCGGTGATTCATAAATATACTACAGTTGGTAAAAATTGTAAATTTTTCCCGGGTTGTTCTATAGGTGCTGATCCGCAGGATTTAAAATTTGAAGACGAGAAAACATCGACGGTTATCGGTGATGGCTGTGTTTTTCGTGAATGTACTACCGTCAACAGAGCTACTGGTGAAGGAAATAAAACTATTATTGGTAATAATATACTGATGATGGCTTATACGCATGTCGCACATAATTGCATTGTTGGTAATAATGTTATTATGTCCAATGTTGCAACACTTGCCGGACATGTTATTGTTGAAGACAGGGCTGTTATCGGCGGATTATCAGCAGTGCATCAGTTTTGCAAGATCGGCCGTAATGCTATGATTGGCGGTATGGCACGTGTTGCTCAGGATGTGCCTCCTTTTATGATTGTTGCAGGTGATCCGGCCTTTGTATCGGGGTTGAACAGTGTTGGATTGGCCAGAGCCGGTATGGCTCAGGAAATACGCAGTCAGCTGAAAAAAGCTTTTCGGATTTTATACAGATCCGGATTGCCATTACAGGAGGCTGTTGCTACAATGGAGCAGGAGCTTGACAGCAGCGAGCCTGTTGAGCATTTGATGCGCTTTTTGCGTAATGTAGAACGTGGTATTATTCGTACCCGCAGAGATTAAGGTGGTGACCTGGTGGAGACTATAGGCTTATTGTCGGGAATCGGCCATTTGCCGGTGGATGTAGCTTTATCAGCCAAGTCTATGGGTTATAGAGTTATAGCTGTTGGAGTTGTCCCTGATATAGATCCGGAGTTAGCAGAGGCTGTTGATGCTTATTATGACATTCATATAGGGAAAATTGGTAAGATTATCAGCACTCTGAAGAAAAATGATGTAAAAACAGTGACAATGATAGGAAAAGTTACAAAAGAGCTTTTATATAAAGCAGGAGCTGTTGTTCCTGACCTTAGGGCAATAAAAATACTGGCTTCCGTACCTGACCGTAAAGATGATACCATCATGAACGCTATTGTCAAGGAGCTGGAAGGTGAAGGCATCAAAGTGATGGATCAGACACTTTTGATTCAGCCGTTATTGCCACCACCTGGCGTTTTGACCCAAAGAATGCCAACAGAAGCGGAAGTGGCTGATATGGATTTTGGCTTTGCAATGGCGAAAGAAATTGGTCGTTTGGATATTGGGCAGACGGTGGTGGTAAAAGATCGTGCTTTAATGGCCGTTGAAGCTATTGAAGGAACTGATGCCTGCATTTTACGAGGGGGAACACTTGGCAAAGGTGTTATTGTCGCAAAAACGGCAAAACCGGCGCAGGATAACAGGTTTGATATGCCAAGCATTGGCACAAAGACCATGGAATCAATGATAGCAGCCGGAGCGACCGGCTTGGTAATTGAGGCCGGCAGAACGCTGCTTGTAGAAAAAGAAAAAACTCTGGCTTTGGCAGATGCTCACAATATTACTATTGTAGCAAGATAAATGAAAAATAATTGCTAATTATGCAGGCTGAGCGATACGTTCAGTCTGTTTTTGTGTTATAATATAAAATGAATTGTTGTGTAATAAAATAAGAACTAGAAAACTTTTTAAAGTGTTTTGATAGCTGGAAGGGAGCGTTTATGGCTAGAATATTGATTTCTGCCGGAGAAGCTTCGGGAGATATTCATGCTGCTGCGGTGACAAGAGAATTAAAAAATATTGCTCCTGATACTGAAGTTTTCGGTATGGGCGGTGATTGCCTGCGTGAAGCTGGCGGCGAAGTGTTATTTGATATTAAAGAACATGGGGTAATGGGGTTTGCGGAGATTGTTTGCAAATTACCAGCGTTGTTTAAATTGAAAAAAGCTTTTGCCAAAGTAATTGAAGAAAGAAAACCGGACTGTCTGGTGGTTGTTGATTATCCGGGATTTAACATGCGTTTGGCAAAACTTGCAAAAGCAAAAGGCATTCCTGTAGTTTCTTACATAAGCCCTTCTGCTTGGGCCTGGCATAAAAGCCGTGCGAAGAGCGTTGCTCAGATTGTCAATAAAGTTGCTGCCATTTTCCCGTTTGAATATGAAGTTTATAAAAATGCGGGGGCTGATACCGAATTTGTTGGACATCCTTTAGTGGATATAGTGAAACCGCATCTTAGCAAAGAAGCTGCCTGGAAAAAAGCAGGAAAGAATGCTGACAGGGATTTGATTTTATTACTTCCGGGAAGCCGGTTGATGGAAATACAAAAAATGCTGCCAACGATGTTACAGGCCGCAAAATTAATTTTAAAAAAACGTCCCGATACAAATTTTACTATGCCGCGGGCCAAAACAATTCCTCTGAAAATGCTGGAAGATATGGTAAAAGCTGCAGGAGTACCGGTCAAAATAATAGAAGGTGACAACTACGATGTGATGTTCAGTGCTGATCTGGCACTGGCTACAAGCGGAACAGTGACTTTAGAGGCGGCGCTGTGCGGATTGGGGTCCGTTATCGTTTATAAAACCTCGCCTATTACCGCTTTTATTGCACGCAGAGTTATCAATATACCTAACATCGGCTTGCCAAATATTGTTGCAGGCAAACGTATTTTACCTGAATTGCTGCAGGAAGAATTCACTCCGGAACGTTTGCAGCAGGAGGCTCTGGCACTTTTGGAGCCGGAGCGGAACACGCAGATGAAAAAAGATTTGGCTTATGTCAGTGAGCGTCTGGGAGAGCCCGGTGCTGTACATAGAGTTGCAGAATTGGTTCTGCGTATTGCTGAGGAGAAACAATGACATTATATTTACGAATTTTGAGTTATATAAAACCATATATGCACAGACTGATTTTTGCTATGTTTTGTACTATTATGGCAGCAGCGGGGAATTTATATATTCCCTGGATTATCAAAGATATGATTGATGAAGTTTTGGCTGATAAGAATGGCACAATGCTGAATTGGATTGCTGCCAGCATTATAGCTATTTTCGTCGTACGCGGTTTGTTCTGGTATGGTCAGAATTATTTGATGAGCTACGTTGGGCAGAGCGTAATTATTGATATTCGGGCAGCTGTTTTTAAAAAATTACAGCGTCTCAGCGTATCTTTTTATGACAAGAACAAAACGGGTACGATCATGAGTTATGTTACTAATGATGTCAATGCGCTGCAATCAGCTATGGTTGAGAATACCATTGAGATGATTACAGAAGGTTTTATTTTGATTGGTTCTGTAGTAGCGATGATCTATCTGGATTGGCGTCTTACGCTTTTTACAGTCTGCACTTTCCCGGTGGTCTTATGGTTTATGGAATTTTTTGGGAAAAAAATTCGCAAAACCGGCGGCAGAATCCAGGAATGTACTGCGGATATTACTTCGGTTCTGCAGGAGTCTGTGGCTTCTGCCAGAGTTATCAAATCATTTGTCAGGGAAGATTACGAGGTTGATCGTTTTGACGTAGAAAATAGAGCAAATTTCCGTGCTAATATGAAAAATGCGCAATTGATGGCAACCTTGACTCCTGTTGTAGAACTTGTTGCAGCAATTGGCGTGACGATGATTATCTGGTACGGCGGTAATAATGTTATTAATGGCACGATTACTGCTGGCTCTCTGGTCGCTTTTTTGACCTATGCCGTAAATATTTCTAATCCGATTAAACGTTTAACCAGAGTTATTGGTAATATCCAGAAGGCGCTGGCTGCAGCACAGCGTGTATTTATGATTATCGACATGCCGGAAGAAATAGCAGAAAGCAGGGATGCTAAGCAATTGCCGGAAGTCAGTGGTAAAGTGGAATTTCAAAATGTTTCTTTTGCCTATGATGATAAAGGCAATGTAATTACGGATCTTTCTTTCAGTGTAAAACCGGGTGAGGTAATAGCAATCGTTGGTCCGTCCGGTGCAGGAAAATCCACAATTGCCAATTTACTGCCGCGTTTTTATGATGTAAACAAGGGTGATATCAAAATTGATGGTCACAGTGTCAGAGAGGTTACGTTAGATTCTCTGCGTGAACAGGTTGGTATTGTTCCGCAGGAAACAATGCTCTTTAATGGTTCTGTTTATAAAAATATTTTTTAGGGACGTCTGGATGCGACTAAAGAAGAGATTGAAGCCGCTGCTAAAGCGGCCAACGCACATGATTTTATCATGCAGCTTACTGATGGTTATGAAACTAAGCTTGGTGACCGAGGGGTTAATCTTTCCGGCGGGCAGCGGCAGCGTATAGCTATTGCCCGGGCAATATTGAAAAATCCACGGATTCTGATTTTAGACGAAGCGACTTCGGCTCTTGATACAGAAAGTGAAAGAGTGGTGCAGGAAGCACTGGACAGATTGATGGTAGGCAGGACTTCTTTTGTTATAGCACATAGGTTATCAACAGTTAAAAACGCAGATAAAATTTTAGTGCTGGAAAAAGGTAATTTAGTCGAATCAGGAACACACGATGAGCTTTTAGCCTTAGATGGGCTGTACGCACATTTATATAAAATTCAGTATCGCAACAAAGAAGCGAAGTGAGGTTAAAGAATGTATATTATTTATAATTTTTTGGTTTTGTGCGTGTGCTGTTTGTTCGTACTGCCTTACTTTCTTTATCGTTGTATCTGTGAAGCAGGTTTTACTACCAGAATGCGGCAAAGTCTGGGCGGGCTGCGTGATGAAGAAATTGCTTCTGTGGCTCAGAAGGACTGTATTTGGATTCATGGCGCTTCTGTCGGTGAAATTGTTGCGACAAGTCCATTAGTTAAAGAAATACGCAAAGCATATCCTGATTCTCCAATACTGGTCTCTGCTGTAACTGTAGGCGGTTATAATATGGCTAAACAGATAATTCAGGAAGCTGATGCTATTATCTATTTTCCTTTGGATATGCCGTTTGTTTCTGAATCTTTTGTTAAACGTATTCAGCCGAGGATATTCATGCCGGTAGAAACTGAGTTGTGGCCTAATTTTTTGCGGGCTATTCGTGAAAGAAATATTCCGGTAATGATGGTTAATGGCCGTATTTCAGAGAAATCAGTAAAAACGTATCGTTATTTATATGGCATTTGGGATGATATGCTGAATACAGTCAGCAGATTCTGCATGCAGTCAAGTATTGACGCTGATTATATCAGTCATTTAGGCGCAGATCCCAAAAAGATTTATGTTACAGGTAATACGAAGTTTGATCAGACTTATGCGGAAGTGACACCAGAGGACCTGGAAAACTATAAAAAAGAATTAGGAATTGAAAATGCTTATCCTGTAATTGTGGCAGGGTCTACACATCCTACTGAAGAAAAAGTTTTATTTGATGTGTTTAATGAAATTATTAAAAGCTATCCTGAGGCCCGTTTGGTTATCGCACCTCGCAAACCGGGACGTGCTGATGAAATCAGTAAACTGGCGAAACAGTATCATTGGGAAAGCGGATTTAGATCAAAACTCCTGGAAATCAAAGGTGCTCGGTCTAAATATCCTGTTTTACTGATAGATACTATTGGTGAATTAGGTCGTATTTATTCTGTTGGTGATGTGGTGTTTGTTGGTGGTTCTTTGATAAAACATGGCGGACATAACGTGCTGGAACCGGCGGCGCATGCCAAACCGATTTTAGTTGGGCCAAATATGCAGAATTTTAAAGATTCATATGCTTTATTGAGTAAGGTCGGTGCCTGCAAGATGATTAATAACAGTGCAGAGCTTACTAAAGAAGTTTTAGATATTGTTGGAAACGATGA
>ERZ791719.712-NODE-712-length-13010-cov-2.24863_pt1 | contig 13010 bp, 9 predicted proteins | sample MGYA00510338_ERZ791719 | MGnify/ENA primary metagenome ERZ791719 (study PRJEB30046, sample SAMN00715131) | human gut metagenome | study: EMG produced TPA metagenomics assembly of the A metagenome-wide association study of gut microbiota in type 2... | reverse complement strand
TTAAACAAATTCAAGAAAGCAACACAGCAGACGACGGGGGGCAGCCCAATGGCCCGTAAAGCTGCATATACGGCAGCTCCCAGTGCACTTGTAGTCGCAGTCCCTGAAAAAGGACCATCCATCATAGTAATCAGTACCGCAATGACGAGGATGACAAGGAGCGGTGAATAAGATCCCAGATGGGCAAAGATATTCTTGACTTCCTGGGTCATGCCTAATTGATTGAGGACCCCGGAAGCAGCAAATGCCGTGAAGAGCAGCATGCCGACATCTGCATATTTTCCGATGGATTCCTTAATCATTTTTCTCCATCCAGCGAAAGTATGGGGAAGATATTTCCATCCTTCAATCATGGTAAACAAAGACATCCAGATGGGAATCCAGAATACGATGGAAATAGATTTAAAAGCTTTCGGAAATGAACCATTCATAGCACTCTTTACCCACGCCCCAGTAGGTCCCATCGTAGCTGCCAAAGGAATCAGGACACCCAGGAAAATCAGCAGAGAAGAGCCATTTTCTTTCAAAGCCTGTCCAAAAGGCATGATTTTTTCGGCAGGAATGGGTTTCAATCCCGATTTTTTAGCAAAATAATAAATCACTGCCAAGCGATATGCCAGGATAATAAAACCAGCCCCCAGCAAGCCTACATATAATGTCCCTGGAGATAATTCTTTTTCAATACTTTCCATCCCCAACAGGAGCAGCATGGAGGTAGAGGGTGGAAAAATCATTCCCATCCCGGCATTGCCGGCACAAATCAAGGTTGCCTGTTCAACAGACCAACCGGTCTGCATCATCCAGGGAATCGTTATGGAACCGATGGCTGCTGCATTTCCCGATCCGGAACCTGACACCATACCAAAAAGAGCAGAACCAATGGTGGACACATAGCCACTCCCTCCAGGCAGACGTCCGATTACACTGTTTAAGATATTGACCAACCGCATGATCACGCCTGTTTTTTCCATCAGATAAGACATGAATACAAATGCCATTGCAGCATAAACAACTTCAGCATGGATTCCGTAAGAAAAACTTTTTACAAAGACCGACTGCAGTGAATGTTTTGAAAAAGCTCCCGCAATGGCTACAATAATAAGATATGACCACATCATCGCTTCAGAAGCTCGGCGTTTGAATCCCACATTGAGTATTAAGATAATTGCAACATACAAAACCAATGAGATAATTCCCAATCCAATCATGCCGCCCATTTACAATGCTCCTTTCATGAATCCTTTCCTGCCAGAACCGGTTCATCCTGTGCCTCTTATACTTCAAATATATCTGAATATTTTCAGTTTGTATAATGGAATAATTGGATGACCATCATAACTAAAGTGCATGGTAGAACTCACAAAAAAGCACCTTGCAAAAATCCTGCAAAGTGCTTTTACCAGTCATCCGTTAAAGGGGATTTCTTTAGGCTGCAAAAAATCTTTAAATTCTCGTTCTTTTATAAACTCAAGGAAATTTTTCAATAACGATGTATTGATATTCTTTTTCTTAAATATCAGCCAAGTATGCCGTTGAATCGGAGAACCATTCTTATCTTTTAAGATCAGCTGATGGAGAAAAGGCGCATCCGTGAGCAGCACAGAAGGCAAAAGTCCAAACCCGATGCCGCTGAACACCATCTCCCTGCAAAGATCCAGACTGTTGACCAACACTTCCGTATGGGGCGGGGTCTTGAAATTATTGTCCCACCATAAGTCCAGCATTTTCATATAATATGCATCCGTTGTATAAGCAACACGGCTCATATTTGCCAGATCTGCCAGCTGAAAAGGCTGAGTGGAGGCTGCTGCAATGAAATTTGTTGCCAGATGGATCCGTTGGCTCTCATCCCAACCAAAATCATTCCGTAAAAAACCAAAATGGCATTTGTTGTTGTTCATCAGCGAAACCACTTTGCTGGAAGGCGCCATGGTAATGGAAAATTTCACCTCAGGATAGATTTTCTTAAATTCCTTGATCAACGTCGGGAAATAATATTCACAAATAATATTGGGAGCCGTCAATTTGATGATGCCGGCATTCCTGTTGTCAATGGCCGTAATCCTCGTTTTTAATTCATCATAATGGCGCAGTGCCTCATCCGCATATGCTGCTGTTTCCATGCCGGTTGGCGTCAGTGCGATCCCTTTATTGGTACTCCGGATCAAATGAGTGCCCAGCTCTTTTTCCAGTTGTTGGATTCTCTTTGTCAAGGCCGGCTGAGAAATAAACAATGCGTTTGCCGTCTTGGTGATATTTTTGAACTCCGCCAAATACTTTAAAATCAGTAAATCTCTGTCATCCATACTTCCAAATCCTCACAAATCGATCTGCTTCTGTTTGCTCTGCTTCGATTGGGTTACTCCCTGCCATATAAGCGTTCAGTATATCAAGTTCCCGCTCTTTTTCCCCTTTTCCATCAGAAGTTCCCGTCGCAAAAGGAATTCCATCTCCTATTATAAAGAAAAGCAGCTCATCTCTCAAGGAAGAGCTGCTTTAATAAATTTCAAAACGACAATACAACAAAAATGAAGGAATATCCTGCCTATAATAGCAGGAATTGATTGCACGATTAAAGACTCCCTGCTGCATCACTGCCATGCTTTTTGATTTTCTTATTCAACTGTCACTTTATCGCAATTTCTAAAAGCTGTATCAGATAATTCCTGTCCAATGCCCGGTAAATCCGGTATTGAAAAGGCTCCATTATGAGGTTGATAATCATATTTACACAGTTCTCTGTTACAGGGGGACAAATTATAGGTATGGTGCTCATGGATTACAAAATTGGGAATGGCACACTCTACCTGCAGCGCCGCAGCTGTCGAAAGGGGGCTGCCGCAGGCATGAATCTGGACCCCAACATCAAAAGTATAGGCCATATCACAAATCTTCTTCACTTCTGTAATTCCGCCACAGGTTCCTATATCCGGCTGGATGATTTGAATTGCATTTTGTTTGAAATATTCAATGTATTGCCACCGAGTATAGATCCTTTCTCCGTTGGCAATGGGCAGACCTGTTTCTTCATGGACAAATTTACAAAGTTGAGGCGTGGGGGTCGTCGGTTCTTCAAAATAAAAGATATGATATTTTTTCAGCATTTTTCCCAGCTGGCTGGCTTATTGAGCATCAGTATAGGAATGGTTCTCTACAATCAAATCCACATCTTCACCAATTGCTTGTCGGACCGCCTGCACCCTTTTTTCAAACATACGCATGTATTTGGGTGCCAGAAGCCCAATCCTATCTTCTGCTGTATAGTTCCCCTCATCTGGTCTGAACGTAAAGAAATCGATTTTAATGGCATCATAGCCCTCCTGGACCGCTTTCAAGGCCTCTCGGGCATAATCTTCCGGAGTCCGCTGCGGAATGATATCAGGACCCCAGCCAAATTGAAGCTGACTGGCATAGGCTCTTAAGGTTTTTCGTCTCTTTCCTCCCAACAGCTGATATACCGGAGCATGGTAATATTTTCCCTTGATGTCCCACAGAGCAATATCGATGGCACTGATTCCCGCAAAAATGACGGGACCTCCATTTTGTCCCCAAAAAGTAGACCGATATAATTTATCCCATATGATTTCATGATTCAGTGGGTCCATCCCAATAATTAGTTTTGCAAAATTTCTTAAAATACCAAAAGCGGCAAACTGTGCTTCACCATAAGCCAGGGCGGCTTCCCCATCTCCATAGATTCCTTCATCTGTATAAATGCGGCAGACAATGGGCCGCCAATGCCCTCCTTTCTTCAAATTGGTTTTCAGATGCAGGATGTCAACCTTAACAATTTCCATGAAATTTTCCTCCTTATTCCCTCTTACAGATATCGAACATCTCATAAAAAAATGAGATGTTCGATATTTCTTCTGTATCTTATTCCAGCTTTTGCATCAACTTTTCTTTAGGATTGGACATCATAGACTGAAGGGTCCACTATATGAGGCCACCGCTCACCCTTGCAGACGGCGACACATCCTTTGGCACATTCCACGCACATATTTCGCAATGCTTCTTTCGTCAGCGCCGCACTGTGAGGAGTCAAAATGGTATTCTTTGCATGGAGCAGCGGATTGTCCATAGTTATCGGTTCTGTGCTGAACACATCGATTCCTGCCGCTGCAATGCGATTTGCGTTCAACGCATCAGCCAGGGCTTTCTCATCCACCACCGCACCTCGGCTGGTGTTGATCAGCATAGCACATTCTTTCATCAGTGAGATTTCCCGTGCTCCCAGTAAATGCTTGGTATTTCCCTTCAATGGAACATGGAGTGTTATAACATCACATTCTGACAGCATATCATCCAGGTTTTCACAATATGCACACCCAGCCGCTTCAACTTTGGCACGGTTATGAGAGTGACTGTAACCGAAACATTCCATTCCGATTGCAGAGCACAGTTGTGCAACCAGTTTCCCAATGGCACCTACACCAATGATGCCCACTTTCCGTCCGGCCAGTTCCACAGCTTTCCCTGCATCACGGATCAACCAATTGCCCTTGCGGATCTCACTGTCTGCTTCTTCCATGTTTTTCGCACAGGCAAACATCAGCGCCAAAGCATGTTCCGCAACGGACCGGCTATTTGCTCCTGGTGTAATGACAACAGGAATGCCATGTTTTGTAGCGTAAGAGACGTCTACATTGTCATACCCGACTCCGGTCCGTCCAATGACTTTCAAATGAGAGCATTGTTCAATAATTGAGGAATCACAAACTCCAACTCGCAGGATAAATGCATCCGCCGTTTTCAGTTGATCAATATAACTAGATGGATTAGGAGAGTTGGCAACATATAAAACAAAGCCTTGTTTTTTTAAATAATCGACAGCTGCTGGATCGAGCTGATGAGAAGCAACAATTTTCATATGCAGTACACACTCCTTATTTTTAAGATAATGCTAGATATCAGGATATAGTCAGATGTCCACTCCAACCATATCCTGATAATATGCCAGCTCCGTTTTACCCTTGTCCGAAAAATTATGATAAGTGTTTTACTAGTTCTCTAATACGCCGGAATCCTTCTTTAATGTCTTCTTGTGAGGCCGCATAAGAAAACCGGACATAAGTATCCGTCTCTTCACCCAATCCAATAGCTGGAACAGTTGCTACATAGGCTTCTTCCAGGCATTTTTGGCTGAATTCAGTTCCTTTCATGTGAAGCCCACTCACATTGACAAGAATATAAAAAGCTCCCTGAGGAATACTGTATGAAAGCCCCGGAATGGTATCCAGTTCCTGCATGACCAAATCTCGACGGGCAGCAAACTCTTTCAGCATGCTGTCTACTTGCTTCCGAGTCAAATCCGAGTTCATCGCCTCTGCTAAAGCAACTTGAATAAAGGTAGGAGAGCAGGTTGTGGAATATTGATGACACCGGAGCAGCACCGGAAGATATTTTGCAGCGGTACAAATATAACCGATTCTCCATCCCGTCATGGCAAAAGTCTTGGAAAAGCCGCTAACAACGATGGTCCGTTCTTTCATATCAGGGAAGGAAGCGACCGAATAAAATTTCGCATCTCCATAAATCAGCCGTCCATATATTTCATCAGCCAAAATGATAAAGTTATATTTTTTCGCCAGCTCACAAATCCCCTTCATCGTTTCATAGGGAATCACCGCGCCCGTGGGATTGCAGGGATTATTCAAAACCAGCATCTTTGTTTTTGCAGAAACAGCCTTTTCCAAATCTTTTAATTGGAGTTGAAAATTATCTTCTCCCCGCAGCGGGATTTCTACTATGGTTGCACCGCACATGGCTGTCAGGGCTTTATAGGTTACAAAGGAAGGTGTAGGGATAATGACTTCATCCCCCGGATCTACAAAGGCAAACATTGCATTGTTCAAAGCTTCTGCGGCACTGCTTGTAACAAAAATTTCCGTCTTGGGTTCAAAATAAACTCCAGTAAACTCTTTCATGTACTTGCTGATTTCTGCCCGCAAAGGATCAAAGCCTTTATTCGAGGTATAATGTGTATAATTATTGGTAATTGCCCGGATTGCGGCTTCTTTAATATCTGAAGGAGTGTTGAAATTGGGTTCTCCTGCACTAAACTTGATGACAGGCTTCCCTTCCTCCTGCAATTCAGCTGCCCGATTCATAATGGTACGGATCAAAGATGCCGGTACCTTAGCCATGCGCTCAGCACCTTGTGTAAAATCATACGTTTTATCCATCATCACTGCTCCTTCCATAATTCCATAAATTCCTTATTTTTTCTGCAGCACATTTTGCAGAATTTTTTTCTTAGAAGCTACTCAATTATTCGATTGCTTTGATATATTCCTTCACTTCCTCATGTTTCAATGCTGTCTGGATGGCAAAATCTGACAGTTCTTGACCGATACCGGGACGATCAGGGATATGGTATTTGCCATGAATGGGTTGCATTTCATATTTACCCAGTTTATTGATACATTCCTGGGTAGTTCTAAAATGATGTTCATGGATAGCAAAATTGGGGATAGCTGCTTCCAGCTGCAAGGAAGCAGCATTGGTGATGACTGCTCCTGCAACGTGTACCTGTACTCTTGCATCGAATACATGAGCCATATCCGCAATCTTTTTTAACTCAGTGATTCCTCCGCAGTTACAGGTATCAGGCTGGATCAGCTGGAGGGAATAATCCTTGAGAAAATTATAATATCCCCAGCGGGAATAGATGCGTTCTCCCCCTGCCAATGGAGTTTTGACCCGCTGGTGCAGCTCTTTCATAATTTCTGGATTCAACATACTGACTGGTTCTTCAAAGCAATACATATTATATTTGTCACACAGTTCTCCCATACGGGTCGCCGAAGTCAAATCCATCTGACAATGATTTTCAACCAGGATATCTAAATCAGGATAGACTTCCCGTATGGCATTCATCCGTTCTTCAATCATCTTGAAAAACTTACCGTCAACAAAGCCTTCTTTCACGTTATGAGGAAGCAGCTCTCCATTTTCATCAAAGGTAGTAAAGTCAATCTTTACAGCATCATAGCCTTCTCCCACTGCATGGGTAACAATATCAACATATTCTTTCGGCGATCCCCAAGGTCCGATTTTCGTTGTCCATCCATATTGGATCTGAGAAGCATAACACCGAAGCTCATCCCTGGTTTTCCCTCCTATCAGCTGGTATACCGGAACCCCCAGGACCTTTCCTTTAATATCCATTAAAGCAATATCAATTGCGGAAATGGCTGAAAATATGACGACACCGCCTCCCTGTCCCCAAAAAGTTCCTTTATAGAGTTCTTCCCAAATGGATTCTGTCTTCATTGGATCATAGCCAATGATATGATGAGCTACATCAATTAGCATGCCATAAGCACCGCGCCAACCTGTGCCATACGCGACCCCTGCTTCTCCATCTCCGTAAAATCCCTCATCCGTATAGATTCTGCAGCAAACAGGATGTCTTTCACTTCTTTGTTCACCAGCATCCAAGACCCAAACATCAACCTTCGTTATTTTCATCAAAACTCCTCCTTTGGATTAGAAAATAAATTACGATTTCAAATAAATACGTGCTACTCGTTCTGTAATATGGGTAAACATTGCCAATCTGGTTTCTCCCATCAAATGGCCGATTTCCAATCCGGAAATACGGTTGCCCAACCCGTCTTCTCCAAATAAAGTCACTGTATCACCAATTTTACAGGGGATTCCCGTCACATCGATGAATGCCTGATCCATACAAATGCCTACGAAGCGGCATCTTTTTCCGTTGATCAAGACAGGCGCACCGGCCATGGCGAAGCTTCTTAAATATCCATCTCCATAACCAATTCCAATGGTAGCCACTTCCGTATCTCTGACTGGCATGAAATTACGGCCATAGCCGACGCTTTCCCCCAAATGTACTTTCTTGAGATTCACAATAACTGTTCTCCAAGAGGCACATTCCTGGACACCAATCGGATTCCAATCATCCTGGATGGAAGAATAGCCCTGATACAGGCTGCCGATTCTGACATGGGTACTGACCGGATAGGCCTCTTTCAGCCAGGTAGTGGCTCCTGTATTGCAGCAGTGTACCATGCGGGGAGATATGCCCGCTTGATGAAGCTGCTCCAGCGCAAGTTTAAAGAGACGGAATTGTTCTCTTGTGAAATCATTTCCCTTCCCATGTTCAGCAATGTCAGCCGTTGCAAAATGCGTATATACTCCATCGATTTCGATATTTCCCGCTTTTTGGATTCCATATAATAATGATTTCAAACCATCCCCCGGTTTCACGCCGATCCGATTCATGCCTGTTTCAATTTTCAGCTGTGCCTTGACTTTTTCTTTTCCTTGTCTTCTGGCCTCTTCGCTCAGTATCTTTACACCCTCTTCATGAAAGACAGGAATTTGGATGTCCCTTGCTACCGCAATAGGGACAGAATATGCTGGAACTGGACCTAGAATCATAATGCCAGCTTGATTACAGCCTGAATCCAGAATCTGACATGCTTCAAAAATCCGTGCCACGGCTAAAAAACGGATGCCACATTCCTGGACCAGATATTTGGCAATTTCTACAGTCCCCAAGCCATATGCATTGCTTTTGACTGCTGGAAGTACTTCCAGTCCTCCAGTATACTTCCGGATTTTATTGATGTTCTCTTTGATTCGGTTCAAATGGATTTCTAAATAACTGTTATAATACTTTGGATCGTTTTTTTCCATACCTCTTTACTTCCTTTCAATCTGCTTTTTTTGATTGATGGGTGCCTGATCAGCACGAATCGGTTTCCCTGTTTTGGGATCCACATACCATACGGCTACGCCAAGAAAAGCAAAGATCAAAGAAATAATCGGTGCCAGGTAACACAGATATACGTAAGGGATATATTCAGCATACGTTACCCCAAGCGTTCCTGTAAAGAAAACAGCATTGGTATGCCAAGGCATCAGCGTACCCCCAAGGGTCCCGCAATCTTCCATGGTTCTGGAAAGCACATCCGGAGAGACCCCTTCTTCCCGATAGATCGGAGCAAACAGTTTCCCTGTAATCACATGTGCCATGGACATGGTGCATCCAATGGCTCCGGATAAATAAGAAGTAGCCATGGTAGCAAAGACAAGGCTGCCCAGAGAATGGATTTTCTTGATAAACAGATTGATGAAATTTTGCAAGACACCCATCCGTTCCAACATCCCACCAAGACCCATGGCAAAAATCATAATCATCATGATATCGTACATACTGGTGATACCGCCGCGGTTCAACAGTTTATCCACCAGGAAAATACCAGATTTGATGGAAAACCCCTTATGCATGACTTTGACCACGGTAATAAAAGTTGCTCCCTCACCGATCATGGCCACAGCACCGCCAAAAACTGCTCCCAAGAGAATCGTAGGAAGTGCCGGTGTCTTCAAGACCAGCATGGCAATGACAAGGAACATGGGAATGAGGGGAAGCAGGCCAATATGGAAATGGCTGGCCAATCCAGCCATATATTCATTAATGGTCGTAGGATCGTATGTACCAATGGAATAACGGCTTCCCATGATGGCAAATATCACAAGCGTAATGATCCAGGCAGGAATCGTATTGTAGCACATGGACCGAATATGGCCGTACAATGTCCCTTTTGCCATAGCAGGAGCCAGATTCGTCGTATCAGAAAAAGGCGACATCTTATCCCCAAACAACGCCCCGCAAATAACGGCGCCGGCAATCACTCCTGCAGGGAACCCCATGCTCAGGCCAATTCCCATGCAGGCCAGTCCTGCAGAAGCAGCCGAACCATAAGAAGTCCCCGTTGCAAGGGAAAGAATAGTACAAAGCACCAGCGTTGCCGGCAAGAAAATACTGGGCTGGATGACCTGGAGGCCAAAATAAATCAAAGTGGGAACCGTTCCACACAAAATCCATGCTCCAATCAAGCAGCCTACAGCTCCCACGATTACAACTGACTGGAAACCATCTCGTACACTTTGTAAGGCATACCCCTCTATTTCACCCCAGTCATATTTTTTGATCAGGCTATAGACGTACATGATGACCCATGTCAAAAATAGCGGAACAGCCAAATTCAATCCGCCTCTGACACAGGTAACGATTTCGGCAATAATGACCAGCATCAAAACAACCGAATCAAACATAGGCACTTGTATCTTGCGTTCTTTTTCTTCCATAGTTTTCTCCTCCTCAGCCTTAATCCAGAGTTCTTCCATGATTCCCAAAAATGAACTTTATGTTATATTAAGCAAAAATCATGCCAGTTTATCTTGCCTATGCGATTCTCTTTTACGATTTTTTTGTATTATATAAAACACATCTACATTACATACTGCCGATTATGATGCTAATAAAGTGCAAATGCGCAATTTTACACAGCTTTCTTTGCACATTTGCACTTTATGTTCGTTTTTTACGATTATAAAAGGACCATAGGAGCAATAATACACAGAATGATCACACTAATGACAAATAACGGTCCACCGATTTTTACATAATCAATAGGTTTGTAACCTGCCGGCAAAATCTGCATGTTCACGGCAGTTCCGATATGGGAAGCAATGGCCATATTGGTCGTAGCACCGATGATGATGATAAAGGGCAATGGGCTAATACCCAAGATTTTAGCCATGGAAATAAAAATCGGAGAAAATGCTGCAGCCACACTTCCATTCTGCATGAACAGCGTCAAAACACTGGTGAAAACAATCAGTACGGTCATCAATTGAGAAACTGAAGTATTTGCCCCTTCAAAGAACTGATTCAGAACACCATTGGCCAGTACTTTCCCTGCACCAGATACATCGATACCAGTCCCCAAAGCGGTAACGGCTCCAACCATGATCAGGATATCCCAGTCAAGTTTGGCAAGAGTCGGTTTCAGCGGTACTGTCTTGGTCACAAAAAGGATGAGGGCACCAATCATAGCCACGTCAGCAATATTCAAGAATTTTTTGAAGAAAGGATGGCCTGACAGTACAAAACCAATGATACAAAGGACCATTACGAATACCGACATCTTCCCTTTCCATTCAGGAATGCTGTCAAATTCATGATCATCCAGGTCAGAAGATGCCGTAGCATAACAATTACCCTTATCAAAATCCGGACTTCCTGGTTTCAATGCCCATTTAAGGATATTGTATCCAAAAGTTCCCCAATACACCAGTTGCAGGAGACAAACGGGCCACATGATTTTGGTCATATCAAAGACACCCATGCCGGCTTCATAACCAGGAGTTCCCATTAACACTGCATTGGCTGCGACCTGAGAGACGGAGCCTGTCAATGTCGCCCCACCGCCAATGATACAGGCAATCCCGGCAGGCATAATGACCATCTTGGAACGGATTTTCCCTTTTGATCCGGCGGCAACGGCAGCAATAATAGGCATCCACATGGCAATACATCCTGAATTGCTCATGAAGGCAGACATCAAGGTACAAATGATTACAACCACAAGGATGAATACTTTTTCATTTTGAGCAATTTTATACTGACAGATCTTGGCACCGATACGCTGGGCAATACCCGTTTGAAACAGAGCATCGCCTACAATCATCATCCCGGCGACCATTACGATGGAGCTCCCACCAAAGCCGGAATAGATCTGGGAAAGTTTCATTTGCGGGATACAGATACCCATCGCCAGTGCACACCCGACAGCGGTTACACTCATAGGGAATTTCCCTATGAAGAAAAATACCATAGTAATCGCAGCAATGATAATTGCAACGGTACTGCTTGTCATTTTACTCACCCCTCGTTAAAATTTTCATGTATTTTGAATTTTTTGTATTTTATGTTTAGCAGTTGTGTGGATAATCTGCCTTATCCACACAACTGCTGCTATTCACTTTTTGCTGTAATCGTACCAGCCCTTACCAGTTTTACGGCCCAACTCCCCTTTCTTCACTTTTTCAATCACCAGCGGGTTCGGTGCATCTCTCTCGTCATGGCTCTCTGCATATCTATCTTTTCTCACCAGATAGTTGACATCAATTCCCGTCAGATCCATCAGACGGAAAGGTCCCATGGGATAGTTCAGTCCATTTTCACAGGCAGTATCGATATCTTCCACAGAAGCAACGCCTTTTTGCAAAAGGTCAAGGGCCTCATAGGTAACCGCTGCATTGATGCGGTTAGCCACAAACCCGGGGATTTCTTTCCGCAAGATGATAGGAGTTTTCCCCGTCTGGGCAGCAAAGGCTTTGGCTAGCTGAGCCGTCTCTTCACTAGTATGGGGTCCTTTGACCACTTCAACCAGCTTCATGACCAAAGCAGGATTGAAATAATGCATATTGCACAGTCTTTCCGGATTCTTGGTTACATCTGCCAATTTCGAACTAACGATGTTGGAAGAATTGGTAGCCAATAGAGCATCCGGCTTCGCAATCTGGCTTACATGGGCGAACAGATCTCGTTTGGCATCCAATTTTTCAATGATGGCTTCAATAATCACATCAGCTTCCGGCACATATTTATCCGTATCCAAAGATACCGTCCAGCGAGAAGCAATCGTATCCGCTTCTTCCTGGGTGATCCTGCCTTTTTTTACACGGCCGGCCAGGTATTCCTTGGCCCAGGCAGTAGCACTTTCCACCGCTTTGGGAAAGCTGTCGCACAAAGTAACGATGTACCCATACTTACGGCCATTCAATGCAGTGTTCATGGCAATCTGCCGTCCCATGGCACCGGCACCAACTACAACCACCTTTTTAACATCTTCTATTTTCATATCCAATCCCTCCTCTGGACTGTTTTTTAAACTCTTTCGATCATGGTTGCCATGGACTGGCCGCCACCGATGCACAGCGTTGCAAGACCGGTCTTGCCGCCCGTCCTGATTAAGTTGTTCAGCAGAGTAACAATCAATCTGGCACCGGTGCATCCCAGCGGATGCCCCAGGGCAATGGCGCCTCCATTGATATTCACCTTTGCAGGATCCAGTTTCAAATCTCTTACACAGGCTACCGCCTGAGAAGCAAAGGCTTCGTTCAATTCCACCAAATCGATCTGATCCACTGTCATATCCAGTTCTTTCAGCAGTTTTGTCGTAGAA
>ERZ791719.703-NODE-703-length-13107-cov-6.63163_pt1 | contig 13107 bp, 12 predicted proteins | sample MGYA00510338_ERZ791719 | MGnify/ENA primary metagenome ERZ791719 (study PRJEB30046, sample SAMN00715131) | human gut metagenome | study: EMG produced TPA metagenomics assembly of the A metagenome-wide association study of gut microbiota in type 2... | reverse complement strand
CATCTTCGCCGGGGCGATACCGTTCAATGATTTCATGCCGGACGGTATCGACAAGGGCGTTGAGGTTTTGAATCTGCATGGTGGCAATCCCATCCACATAAATCTCAATGTCCGCAAGAAACTTGATAAAGTCCTTATGGGTGGCAAGTTCGCACAGCAGACGGTTGTTAATCCGACCATTTTTCAGAAGTGCTACCATCTCATCACTCAAATGCAGCTCCCTTAATGGCGTGTTGATCTCCGCCCGGTTCTCTGTCCGGCAAAAGAGATAATCGAGGGACACCCCATAAAAATCTGCCAGCAGGATAAGGTTGCCATGATTGATTTCCTTATAGTCGTCTTTTTCATAACTGCCAAGAGCCGATTTTGAAATACCCGTTTGCTCAGCCAGTTCTTCCAGTTTTAATCCTTTGTTTAATCGTAAATCTTTTAGCCGTTCCTGTATTGTAGTAGCTCCGTTCATTGAAGCAGTTCCCCCTTTCTAACGACATTTATAACCGTTGAATTGATTATACCATATCAATTCCGCAATCGTGGAAATTTCTGATTTTTACCCCGAATTCCTACTTTGTGGACATACGGCACAGGGCACAAAAATGTTCTATGATACAGGTAGTTCATCGATGGATTATTCCAATCGAATGACCAGCCTGTGTGGGATATGCTTCCCCGGCGATGTAGTGCCATGACTTTTGGCAGGGATGTGGAGGAACCCTGACCGAAACGAGCGTACCAAAGGGAGCGATACGCCGCTGTGAGATTCAGGGGAGGAACGACACCGGGGAGAACTGGCGAACTGACACCGAAATGATACCGAAACACAACAATCTGATAGGGGGACAGTCTACCCTATCGCTGATACTTCGGGAGATTTTAAGCGGCTCTATGGCTGTAATTTTACCGAAAATCGCCCCGAAACCATACACTAAAACGGGAGGAAGCGCAATATGCCGAGAATGAGCAAAAAGAGGAAGTATGAGCTTTCCTTTTACCTCAATGACCGGGGGCGTGTCACTTACAACGAATTATGCCGGAAATGCCAGCATGGGTGCAGGCAGAGCTTCCGGGCGGTTGTGATTGACTGCCCCCGTTATTTATCCAAACGAGCAAAGAAAAAGGAGGAACACACCGAATGAATTTTGAATTTATGACGATAGACACACCATTGCCGCCCTGTATGCCCTTTCCCAGAGCGTTGACAGGATTTCCAGTCAGCAGCACCGCAAAGGTCATGTACTGCCGGATGCTGGACGCTATGCTCTCCAAAGGTCAGGAGGACGAGAACGGAATCCTGTTTGTCTGCTTCCCTGTCACAGCCATTGCCGCAGTCCTGTCCCGCAGTCCCATGACGGTCAAGCGTTCTCTGAATGAACTGGAAACCGCCGGACTTATCATGCGGGTGCGTCAGGGCGTTGGAGAACCAAACAGGATTTATGTGCTGATACCGGGAAAGGAGGACGCTGCCCTTGCCTGATACCTCAAAGCTGGAAAAGCTCAACCGGGAGTTGGAGAAAAGCGAAAAGAAACTGCGGAAAGCCATCAATGATGAAAAGGCATTGCAGCACCAGTTAAAGCAGCTTACCCGAAAGGAACGGACGCACCGGCTCTGTACTCGTGGCGGTATGCTGGAAAGTTTTCTGCAAGAGCCGGAACGCCTGACAGATGATGATGTCATGCTGTTGTTGAAACTCATTTTTCACAGACAGGACACGCAGGAACTATTGAAAAAACTGCTGGAACGGAAGAAGCCGGAAACCCCTTAGTTTACTAAGGGCGCATTATCCGAGATTTCCAATTATCCGAGGAAATTCTTAGAAAGCGCCGATTTTAAAGGCTTCCAAAAAGATTTCCTCGGATAATGTTTCTCCACATGATACAGTTAAAACCACCAAAGAAAAGAGGAGGTTTTAACCATGAAGCAAAAAACAAATGAAAACAGGCCAACAACATGTGGATATCAAGAACTAAATCCAGAGATGGATGCTCTCTTAGCCGGGTATCTTGAAGATGGACGGCGCAAAGGTTTACAGGAAAGCACCATCCATCTCCATGACAAGATTGGCCATTACTTTTTATCTGCTGTGACTGAAACAGGTTGTATGAAGCCGCAGGATATGAATACCCAGAGCATAGGGACTGCCTGCCTGAGAATCAGCAGTAAGTGGTATCTCCCACACATCAGGACATTCCTCCGGTATGCTTATCAGTCCGGGCATACCAACAGGGATTACAGCGGTGTAGTTCCTTTATTTAAAAGACCACAGCCGTACCCTTCTGTTTACACGACAGAGGAAATCCTGAAAATCGAAAACAGCATTGATCTGGATTCTGCACATGGAAAGCGTGACTACGCCGTATTGTTGCTTGCAACACGGCTTGGAATCAGAAGTGGCGATATTGCATCCATGACGTTTGAAGAACTGGATTTTGCGAGGGATTTAGTCCTGCTTACACAACATAAAACCAGTGTTTCCATTGAACTGCCTATGGTTCCTGATGTAAAGGCCGCTTTAAAGCGATATTTACAAGAAGAACGTGCAGAACACGACAATCCGTATGTGTTCCTCCGCATTGTCCCGCCCTACAGCCATATCTCTGTGCAGGCAATCGGCAAGATCGTAAGGGCCGCCATTGCGGCAGCCGGGATTGATCCGAATGGAAGAAAACAAGGAGCCCATGCTTTCCGATCATCCCTCGCAAGCTCCATGGTCAATGACAACATCCCTTATGAAGTGGTAAGGAAAACTCTTGGGCATACAGACCAGAACGCCATCCGCTCCTATGCCAAGCTGGATTTGGAACAGCTCCGGGGGTATGCTCTCCCGGTCATGGAGGCAACAGGTACATTTGCCGCTTTTCTGGAAGGGAGGTGTTCCCTGTTATGAAGGCGTTTCAATCCGTTTTCAAAGATGAGCTTACGCAATACCTGGAAATCAGCAGGGGAACCGTCAGCGAGGAGACTTTGCGGAATACACGCAGGGTATTGCTTTCATTCGATTCAATGCTTGCGGAAGAAAACATGGATGTTATTTCAGAAGCGGCAGTTAATCGCTGGATTAAGGTGATCCATCAGGTAAATGCACCTAAGACAGTCAGTGACAAGGTGAGCTATCTCCGTAAATTTCTGCGATATCTCCAATTTAAAGGTCACAGTGTCTTTATGCCGGACTGCCCAAAAACATCAGACAGCTATGTACCATACATCTTTTCAGACGAGGAAATCCAGACACTTCTGGCTGGCGCCGACAATTGGGCTGAAAGACATACAGACCCTAAAACCCGTCAGACGGACATGGAGTTTTGTATGCTGCTGCGGATGCTTCTTGGCTGCGGGTTCCGGCTGGGTGAACCGCTTGCTGCCAAAGTAAACGATATAAATTTCCATAACGGAACCATCCTAATCCGTCATGCCAAAAATAACAAGCAGCGTGTCGTCCCGATGGATGTGACGCTGACAGAGATGCTGGAAAAATACTGCATCGCTATGGACATCAAAACGAAGCTGGAAAGCTATCTGTTCCCGGCATCCAAAAACGAAGGGGCTGCCGTCAGCAAAGGAACTTTTGATTTGCGCTTCAGGAAGCTTTTGTTGGAAACCGGTCTGTATGTACCGGGAAAAGCTCATTCCAGGGGGAAATGCCTTCATTGTTTCCGACATTATTTTGCCATCCATTCCTTTGCGCAGGCAGAGAAGGATGGACGCCCAACAGATGATTCTGTGCCGTTTCTGTCTGTCTACCTTGGGCACCATGACATGGACGAGACTGAGAAATACCTAAAATTCAGCGGTGACATGTTTCCTGAATATATGGGGCTGTTTGAGAATTATGCTTCCGGCGTATTCACGGAGGTGGCATATGAGGAATAAAAAACTTCCCGAATTTACACTCCTTCTGGAACAATCCTTTACGGAATATATGCCACTCTCATCAGGGCTTTCCGCTAACACCGTCAGATCTTACAAGCATTCTTTCCGTCTCCTGTTCCAGTATGTCCATCAGGCAAAAAACAAAAAGAGCGGCGAATTCCTGTTTAAAGATCTGGATTTTGAGACGGTTGACGGGTTTCTGAAGTGGATTGAAACGGAACGGGGCTGCTCAGTATCCACAAGAAACCTCCGTCTTTCGGCACTTGCCTCTTTTGCCGCTTACGCACAAAACAGAAATTTTGAAGCGGCGACTGTGTTTGCAAATGCGGTCAGGAGAGTACCTGTAAAAAAGAAATCCAGCCAGCCAAGAATTATCTTTTCCCTTGATGAAGTATCAGTCCTGCTCCGGCTCCCTGATCCCAAAAAGCGCACAGGATTCCGCGACCAGGTTCTCTTAAACCTGATGTATGCCAGCGGGGCAAGGGCACAGGAGGTCTGTGACCTCAAAGTCAGGGATTTCTTTGTAGAGAAAGACCGCTATAAGCTGACGATTACCGGGAAGGGGAATAAAACCCGCAGGATTGTGATAGCCAGACCCAGTGGCATTCTCCTGAAGCGGTATCTGGAGGAAACAGGCCGTGCCGGAGAACTGGAAGCGTATATTTTCCCCAGCCAGACACATCCGCAGATGACCATTTCCTGTATTGAGGAGATTTATAAAAAATATATCGCCCTTGCAAGGGCGGGACATCCTGAAATGTTTCTGGAAAAACGCTATTCCCCGCATACTATGCGCCACACAACCGCCACCCATATGTTGGAGGCAGGAGTCCCGATCATGGCAATCAAAAACTTTCTCGGACATTCCTCGGTTTCCACGACAGAACGGTATGCTGAGCTTTCACAGGGAAGCGTGAACAGGCATATCCGGGATTGGAATGAGAAGTGGTTTTCCCATCAAAAGGAACTCCCTGCTGACCAGAAACAGGAGGAACCGTTCCCAGACTTTCTGAAATAGTAGTTACATTATCCGAGGAAATCTTTTCGGAAGGCTTTAAAATCGGCGCTTTCTAAGAATTTCCTCGGATAATTGGAAATCTCGGATAATGCGCCCTATCCGAGTTCTGGGATAGGGCGCAATTATACACCACCCAGAGGTTGGTGCATTGCGTTCTCCGAAGGCTCCTCGCCGGAGGGCTGTGATTTTCCGCAGTCATGGTCTGCTTCAAATCAAACAGGGGACGCTACGCTTCCCCTGCGCTGGCTGCCGCCAGCTACCCTTTTGTGAACTTGCCATCTGGGGACACCTTGCGTTGCAAGCTGTTCCCAGCCGACAAGTTTCATAAAATATGCTATCTTTTCGATAGCCAATGAAGTATAATGAAGATGACAACAAATCGGCATTTGTAAAGGAGGATTTACAATGAAGAAAATTGGATTAGGTATTGCGATACTACTCTTTGCCATTATAATTTCTCTTTGCTCATCAGGAATGGGGCTGCTCGTTATCGGAATTGGGATTGTAGGATTGATTTTTTCAATCATAGGATTTATAGAACGCAAGTAAAATAACTTCCAGTTTGTCAGCTTCACATCGGGTCAACTTGCCCCGAACTTTTACAATTAAATACCCGCCGCCCACATAGCGGCACACCGAGCAGGAAATCTGAAAAAGGTCTCCTGCTTTTTTTCTGCCCAAAATGAGGTGGTAAAACGCCACCCCGTCCACCAATTAGCGAAAGGAGGGACACGAAATGCCCTGTCCACACAACGAAATCACGATTGTTCAGCGCAGCCAGCGACAGTCTGCTGTTGCCGCCGCTGCTTACCAGAGTGGCGAAAAGCTGTTCTGTGAATACGACCAGCAAGTGAAGCACTACCCGGAAAAGCGTGGTATCGTCCACAATGAAATTCTGCTCCCGGCAAACGCCCCACGGTCGTATGCAGACCGCAATACCTTATGGAACGCCGCCGAAGCGGTGGAAAAGCAATGGAACTCCCAGCTTGCAAGGCGGTGGGTGCTTACCATCCCAAGAGAGATACCACCCGACCAGTATGCTGTCCTTGTCCGGGAGTTTTGTGAGCAGCAGTTTGTTTCCAAAGGCATGATTGCTGATTTTGCAATCCATGACCCCCATCCGCCGGGACACAATCCCCACGCCCATGTCATGCTCACTATGAGGGCAATGGACGAACATGGAAAATGGCTTCCCAAGAGCCGCAAGGTTTATGACCTTGACGAAAACGGGGAACGGATCAAACTTCCGTCCGGCAGATGGAAAAGCCACAAGGAGGATACGGTGGATTGGAACGACCAGAAGTATTGCGAAATCTGGCGGCATGAATGGGAGGTCATCCAGAACCGCTATCTGGAAGCCAATGACCGCCCAGAGCGTGTGGACTTGCGTTCTTATGCCAGACAGGGGCTTGATATTATCCCTACTGTCCATGAGGGAGCTGCTGTCCGGCAGATGGAAAAGCGGGGTATCCAGACGAACATCGGCAACCTGAACCGGGACATCAGAGCCGCCAACCGCCTGATGAAGTCTATCCGGCAGCTCATTCAAAACCTCAAAGGCTGGATTACCGAGCTGGGAGAAAAACGAAAAGAACTGCTTGCACAAAAGGCGGCGGAGGAAGCGACACTTCTTCCCAATCTGCTGATGAAGTATATGGAGATACGAAAGGAAGAACGGAAGGACTGGACAAGGGCTGGACAGAACCGGGGGACTTCACAGGACTTAAAGGCAGTCAGCGAAGCCCTGTCCTATCTCCGGCAAAAGGGGCTTTCCACTGTGGAGGACTTAGAAGCATTTCTGGAATCTTCCGGGAAATCAGCCGCCGATTACCGCAATCAGATGAAGCCAAAGGAAGCCCGCAGCAAAGTGATTGACGGGATTCTTGCCAGCCGGACAGACTGCAAGGAATGTAAGCCTGTCTATGAGAAGTACCAGAAGATATTTTTCAAGAAAACAAAGGAGAAATTCAAACAGGAACACCCGGAGGTCGCCCGGTATGCGAAAGCCACCGCCTACCTTGCCAAGCACCCGGACGATAAGGACAGCACCCAAAAGGAACTGCAACAGGAGCAGGAAAAACTTCTCAGCGAAATCGCAGAGCTGAAAGTACCGCTGACAGAGGTACAGGAGGATTTGAAGAAGCTGCGGGACATCCGCTACTGGGTACGGAAAGCCACCCCCGGCACAGAAGAAAGCAAAGAGCCGCCCAAGAAGCAGCCCCTCAAAGAAGTCTTGCAGGATAAGGCGGACGAGAAAAAAGCACAAAGAACTGCCCCGGTGCAGACAAAACACAAACAACAGGATATGGAACTTTAACAGGCACTTGCCATTTTCAATCAGAGAATGTCAGGTGCTTTTCTTTTTTTCAAGGAGGGATAGATATGTCTATGTGGACGGAATCTATCTGCGCCGCAACTGGGGCGGAGAGTTTGAGAATGTGGCCATTTTGGTAGCGATTGCTGTGAATGAAGACGGATACCGTGAGGTTCTTGGTGCCGCCGAGGGCATGAAAGAGGACAAGGCTTGCTGGGTCAGCTTCTTCCAGTGGCTGCGTGGCCGTGGCCTGGACGGGGTCAGGCTGGTGATTGGCGACAAGTGTCTCGGTATGCTGGAGGCCATAGGAGAAGTATTCCCTGAAGCCAAGTATCAGCGCTGTACCGTACACTTTTACCGCAATGTGTTCTCGGTCACGCCGCGCTCCAAGGTCAAGCTGGTGGCAAAGATGCTCAAGGCGATCCATGCTCAAGAGAGCAAGAAAGCCGCCAGAGAAAAAGCGAAATCCGTGGTGGAGGAACTGCGCTCTATGAAGCTGAAGGAGGCCGCCAAGAAGGTGGAGGACGGCATTGAGGAGACGCTTACCTACTGCGATTTTCCCAGCGAACACTGGACACGTATCCGTACCAACAATGTCATCGAACGGCTCAACCGGGAGATCCGCCGTCGTACCAGGGTGGTGGGTGCTTTTCCAGATGGCAACTCCGCTCTCATGCTGGTCTGTGCCCGGCTGCGCCACGTGGCTGGCACTCAGTGGGGCAACAAGAAGTATATGAACATGAAGCACTTGGAGGCGGCCCTTGAGGATACCTCCACTGCTGACTGACTTCATTCATGACAGAGTTTGCAAACCAAACTGCGAAAAAATGTTGACACTACCAAGTACACCGAAGAACTCAACTTGCTTCACTGATAAGGCAAAAACGGTACCACTAGGAAAACATAACCTAGCGGTACCGTTTTCTTTTGCTGGGTGATATGCGGCCATGGAAGCATAGATGGAACACAGAGGAGGGGGCGGTGAAATTCAATTTTATTAAACGATATTCCACATCTCGTTTTCTGCAATGTTAAAGCGCCTAAATTCAGGGATGGCTTTTTCAAGGCTATCAGATAGGATTGAATCGTCCTCCATAACTTTCGCCAAGGCGAGAATGCTTTGGGGATATATGGGGTCAGCGAGTTTTTGTTTACGCATATCGTTATAGGCATTATACAAAGGCAGCCTGTGTTCTCGACTCAGGTAGTCTACCATCGCTAATAAATAGAAGGCCTGAGGATATTGCTTTTTGTCGTAATATTGACGTATTTTGTTAGATTTTAAAGTTTCGATAATAAATGCGATATCTCCGCTGTCTTTTATTCTATGACAGATGTTGCTTTTGAACAACTCAAAGGAAATGGTGTTTTGCGGAGGTTCAACTCCTTTTATGGAATCAATAATTAAATCCTCTATTGTCACATGTAGAATTTGCGCCAGCTTATACAGCGTTTCGGCTGAGCATTTTTCAATACGCGACTGGCCACTACAAATATTATTTAGAGTAGCATGAGGAACGCCACTTAATACGGAAAGGCGATATTTTGTCATGCCTTTTTTTCTGAGAATTTCATTGATATCCATTATCGTCCTCCATATCATCTTTCCATAGATATTTTTTCCTCAAATAATCAGCTTGTAAGGGAGTGATGGCACCATCGTTGATCAATGCTGCGTTGATGCTGCCATATAATTCGCCCCATAAACAATCTATTAGGGAAGAATTGTTTTTTAAGCCTTCCTTATAAGCATCAAGGTCGTGTTGCAGATATTCCGGTAAGCAGCATTCATACTTATTTATAGATCGGATGTGTTTCATGATATCACCTATATACATAGTATCGGTGCGCCGAAATAATGTCAACACGTAACGAGAAGATTGATACATAAGTGAGATAATAATCTAAAAAGAACCCCGAACGATTTACCATGACAGCAAATCATTCGGGGTTTACAAATTTTGGTGCGCCTGACTGGATTCGAACCAGCGGCCTTCCGGGTCGGAGCCGAACGCTCTATCCAAGCTGAGCTACAGACGCACATGTATGAAAACCGACCATACAGGACGGGATTCAGCTATTTAATTTTAGTCGTCAAACAGTAGTCAGGCTACTGCCTTCACAGAATTGAACACACGATAAAACCGCATGTTTGCAAGCCCTTCGGCGTTGAAATGGAAACGTATCACAGTTGTCGGAGCCGAACGCTCTATCCAAGCTGAGCTACAGACGCACATTCATATAGTGCCCTCCCTTACAAGGAGGGCACTATTTATCATATCATAAGAATTCAATTTTGCAAGCGTTTGAAACGTTTTTTGTGCGTCGTCGGGGGAATTCTTATGCTGCGGGCCGCACAAAGCGTTCCAGCGCTTTAGCGATAGCCATAGTCAGTACGGCGTTTGCGGCCATTTCCACGACGCCGCCCAGCAGTGTGGAAGACCAGATTGCAAGCCCGAACGCGTTTTCTACGATACCATGGCAGAACAGGTAGATCATTCCCACAAACAGCGCTGTGTTTACAAATGAGGAGCCGCCGCCAGCCAGCAGATACAGCCAGACGGGCTGCTTTTGGCGGCCTTTCATCACATTGTGCATCAGCCCGGCAAAAAATCCGACGCAGACGCGCGGCACAATACAGACAAACGCAGTAAACAGACCGCTATAACTCAAGATCAACTGCCCCAAGGCCTCCGTAGGGGCTTTGATAAAACTCGTTACACCAAAGGTAAGACCGAGAATCAGGCCAGCCGGCGTCCCCATCAAAACGCCGCCGATTGCGACAGGAAGTACCATGATGGTGAAGGACAACACTCCGGCGGGAATATAGCCCAACGGTGTGGCGGCCAGAACGATGGTAATAGCCATCAGAAGCGCGATGCGGACAAGATACGTGGTTTTTGTGCTTTTCATATTGTACTCCTTTACTGCTGTTCCGCCTAAAGCGGATACAGCGTAAGCTAATTTATGTACACGCCCCTATATAATGTAATATAAAGAAGCGGAACACCAAAATCATGTAAGATGTATTCTATTTTGTGTTTTTCTGGTAGAGCCTATACAGACCGTCCAGAACAAGGTTCTCACGATAATAGATCTTATGGAGGCAATGCGGCAGGATTACGGGAGCAAGCTCTCCGCTGGCAACGCAGGTGGGCGTACCGCCCAAAGCTTGGGCAAAGCGGTCAATCATGCCGTCCAGCATGGAAGCTGTGCCAAAAATCGCGCCAGCCTGCATACTGGCGGAACTATTCGTGCCTAGAACCCCGCAAGCGGGAGCGGACAAATCAATCTGCGATAGTTGTGCGGTACGTGCGCACAATGCTTCAACGCCAATCTTTACACCCGGTAGAATGGCCCCGCCCCGCAGTGCGCCCCGGTTGTCCAGAGCCGTGATGGAAACGGCGGTGTCCATAGAGATAATAACGCAAGGAGGCGGATAGTCGGCCAGAACTGCAATGGCGCTGCACACCAGTTCGCTGCCAAGCTGGGAGGGATCATCTGTCCGGATGGAAAGCCCGGTTTTGAGGCCCGGCCCTGCGACATAGATGCGTCCCGTGTAAAGGTGGTTCAGCGCCTTGCGGACACAGGCCAGCATAGAGGGCACAACGCAGGAAAGAATGACGCCGGAAATATCCTCCGGCTGCGCACCATAGAGAGACAAGACGGACCCAAACTGCACAGCATATTCGTCTGCGCTTTTTAACAGATTGGTATGCATACTGGAACAAAAACACTGCTTGTCATCCTGGTAAGCACCCAGCAGAATATTGGAATTGCTCACATTGACTGTCAGGATCATACAAAGACGCCCTCCCGGAAAAGCTCTTTTTCTTTCCCTATATATAGTAATATAAAGAAAGCCGGTGCGCAAGCGGAAAATGCATGCAAAATAGAAGACAGATATAGTAGCGAAAAAGACGAAGGACACTATATCTATCATGAGTAAAAAAGACGTAAAAAACTTTCCCAAAAGTGTTGACAAGAAGCCGCTGCTATGATAATATAACTAAGCTGTCCCGAGGGGACAGAGCGGACCTGAGAGAAGAGAAGAAGCCGAAAGAAAGGTCAGAAAGAAGTTCTTGACAAGAAGGACGGAAGCTGATATAATAAACAGGCTGTCTCGGAAAAAGAGAGCGAAGCGGCTCGAAAAAAATCAGAAAAAAGTTCTTGACAAAAAGGGCTGGACCTGATATAATAAATAAGCTGCCTCGCGAGAGGGACGCACAGGACCTTGAAAATTAAACAATATCAAGAAGCTTAACGGAACCCTTTTAGAGTGTGGAAAACACTATAAAAATTCCTTTTAAAAAGCAGTAATGCAGGACGCAAGCGATTGCGTAATGAGATTACAGAGATTTGAATTCAGCATTAGCTGGTTTAAATACCATTTAATGAAGAGTTTGATCCTGGCTCAGGACGAACGCTGGCGGCGCGCCTAACACATGCAAGTCGAACGGAGCTGTTTTCTCTGAAGTTTTCGGATGGAAGAGAGTTCAGCTTAGTGGCGAACGGGTGAGTAACACGTGAGCAACCTGCCTTTCAGTGGGGGACAACATTTGGAAACGAATGCTAATACCGCATAAGACCACAGTGTCGCATGGCACAGGGGTCAAAGGATTTATCCGCTGAAAGATGGGCTCGCGTCCGATTAGCTAGATGGTGAGGTAACGGCCCACCATGGCGACGATCGGTAGCCGGACTGAGAGGTTGAACGGCCACATTGGGACTGAGACACGGCCCAGACTCCTACGGGAGGCAGCAGTGGGGAATATTGCACAATGGGGGAAACCCTGATGCAGCGACGCCGCGTGGAGGAAGAAGGTCTTCGGATTGTAAACTCCTGTCCCAGGGGACGATAATGACGGTACCCTGGGAGGAAGCACCGGCTAACTACGTGCCAGCAGCCGCGGTAAAACGTAGGGTGCAAGCGTTGTCCGGAATTACTGGGTGTAAAGGGAGCGCAGGCGGATTGGCAAGTTGGGAGTGAAATCTATGGGCTCAACCCATAAATTGCTTTCAAAACTGTCAGTCTTGAGTGGTGTAGAGGTAGACGGAATTCCCGGTGTAGCGGTGGAATGCGTAGATATCGGGAGGAACACCAGTGGCGAAGGCGGCCTACTGGGCACTAACTGACGCTGAGGCTCGAAAGCATGGGTAGCAAACAGGATTAGATACCCTGGTAGTCCATGCCGTAAACGATGATTACTAGGTGTGGGAGGATTGACCCCTTCCGTGCCGCAGTTAACACAATAAGTAATCCACCTGGGGAGTACGACCGCAAGGTTGAAACTCAAAGGAATTGACGGGGGCCCGCACAAGCAGTGGAGTATGTGGTTTAATTCGAAGCAACGCGAAGAACCTTACCAGGTCTTGACATCGGATGCATACCTAAGAGATTAGGGAAGTCCTTCGGGACATCCAGACAGGTGGTGCATGGTTGTCGTCAGCTCGTGTCGTGAGATGTTGGGTTAAGTCCCGCAACGAGCGCAACCCTTATCGTTAGTTACTACGCAAGAGGACTCTAGCGAGACTGCCGTTGACAAAACGGAGGAAGGTGGGGATGACGTCAAATCATCATGCCCTTTATGACCTGGGCTACACACGTACTACAATGGCTATTAACAGAGAGAAGCGATACCGCGAGGTGGAGCAAACCTCACAAAAATAGTCTCAGTTCGGATCGCAGGCTGCAACCCGCCTGCGTGAAGCCGGAATTGCTAGTAATCGCGGATCAGCATGCCGCGGTGAATACGTTCCCGGGCCTTGTACACACCGCCCGTCACACCATGAGAGCCGGGGGGACCCGAAGTCGGTAGTCTAACCGTAAGGAGGACGCCGCCGAAGGTAAAACTGGTGATTGGGGTGAAGTCGTAACAAGGTAGCCGTATCGGAAGGGGCGGCTAT
>ERZ791719.701-NODE-701-length-13121-cov-3.07508_pt1 | contig 13121 bp, 10 predicted proteins | sample MGYA00510338_ERZ791719 | MGnify/ENA primary metagenome ERZ791719 (study PRJEB30046, sample SAMN00715131) | human gut metagenome | study: EMG produced TPA metagenomics assembly of the A metagenome-wide association study of gut microbiota in type 2... | reverse complement strand
CCGGTAAGCCTTATGGCGAGGAAGAAGTGCAAAGTGGCATCATGGATGCCGTGGTAAGCGAATCCGTGGCACGCCGGTTGTATGGCACGACCGAGGTTGTAGGCCGTACCGTCGAGATCAGCTACGTGCCCTATACCATCCGTGCCGTCGTGCGGGATGTCTCCCTGCTAGCCGAGTCTGCCTATGGCGATGTCTGGTTGCCTTATACCACCGACAATTCCCTGTATGATAATGGTTCCGACCGTCTCGTCGGGGGCTTCTGTTGTTATATCCTCGCAAGTTCGTCCGCCGACTTTGATGCGATCCACTCCGAGGCTGAGGCGAATATCGCTCGCCTTAACGAATCACAAAGCACGCACCTACTGAAAATTGGAGGAGGACCTGATACCCATTTGGGCGATTTGGCTCGCGAGGACGCTTTCTCTGAGCCGAATGTACGGGAACTGGTCATGAAATATGTTATCATCGTTCTTGTCCTTTTGCTGATCCCAGCCATCAACATGAGCGGTATCACGCAAAGCCGGATGCGTAAACGTATGGCGGAGATCGGGGTGAGGAAGGCGTTCGGGGCGACACGCTCGGAATTACTGACGCAGGTACTCTACGAGAATCTGTTGCAGACCTTGCTGGGAGGTGTGTTAGGTTTGTTTTTCTCATACGCCTCCGTACTGCTCTTGTCCGATTGGTTGCTGGATACGGGCACGGCATCGATGGGTATCGGTCGCACCTTCGTCAACGCAGAGATGATGTTCAATCCATTGATCTTCCTTTATGCGTTCCTCGCTTGTCTCGCGTTGAACCTGCTGAGCGCCGGCATCCCGGCTTGGCGAGCCTCAAGGATGCGTATCATCTCGGCTCTCAACGAGAATGTTCATTAATCTCCCGCGTTGGATGATAGCTATACTAAAATAATAGAAAGATATGATACGACATTTATTACAATTGATCTGGAACCAGCGCAAGCAAAACGCTTGGTTGTGGGCTGAGTTATTGCTGGTCTCGGTCTTCCTTTGGTTCCTTGTGGACTACCTGTATGTGATGGGGCGCACGTATACGGCTCCTCTGGGCTTCGATATCCGGCATACGTACAGCATCGTGATCAGCAGCCTTTCGGAAAGAAGCCCGGATTATATCCCGAAGGAGAAGCGGGAGCGGCCGGATGGTGTTCATCTGCTGACGGCGTTGGATCGCATCCGCACCTATCCCGGCGTGGAATCGGCCTGCCTTACGGATGGGGGGATGCCTTATTATATGGGAAGCCGTAACCTCGTTTGGCGGATTGATACATTGCAGGTGCCCTGCCGCTATGCTTTCGTCACCCCGGAGTTCTTCGACGTGTTCCGTATCTATGATAAGGACGGCAAGACGGCTTCCTTGAAACGGGCCATCGAGGATAACAACTCCATCGTAATCTCCGCCGACGTGGAGACGATGAATCCCGGCCTTTCCCTACTCGGGCAAAAGGCGTACCGGGGGAATGTGACCGACGAGATCGAGGAGACGATCCGTGGTATCAGCGTCCCCATCCGCCGTCATGAGTACACCAAGGCGGAACCCAACGTCTATAGGGCCCTGCGGCTAAGCCGGATGGAGGAAGGATACTATGAGGGGATGATAGATGCCGTGCGACTCTGCGTACGTGTCCGTCCGGATGTCGATAATGCTGATTTCCCCGCACGCTTCCGCAAGGATATGGCCGAACAGCTTCGGCTAGGCAACCTCTATCTGCTAGACGTACAGCCCTTGTCATATATTCGCAACGGTTATATCCGTTCGATCGGCGTAGAGAACGAGGTGAAAACCCGTGTGGCGGTAGCCTGCTTCCTATTGGCGAATATATTCCTCGGCATCATCGGTACCTTCTGGTTCCGTACGGAATATCGCAAAGGCGAGATGGGGCTTAGGATGGCCTTAGGCTCTACCCGCCGTCAGTTGAACTCGATCATGGTGGGAGAGGGTGTCCTATTGCTGGTCTTGGCGTTTATCCCGTCCTTAGTCATCAGCTTCAACATCGCCCATATGGATTTGATAGATACCTATCAGCTTCCGTTCACGTGGCTGCGCTTCGCGATTTGCGGAGGGATTACGTTTGTCTTGATCGTCCTCATGATCATCTGTGGCGTATGGTATCCCGCCCGCTCGACAGCTCGCTTGGAGCCGGCGGAGGCTCTGCATTATGAATAAGAGTTAACTTACATATTTCACACATACACACAATTGAAAGCCCGGTCTTGTAGCGATACATGGCCGGGCTGTTTTCGTGCTTGGCAAAAATTCGCGAGTTAAAACGTCATTGACGCATATACCCCATAATGCCCGTCTCCCGCTACCGGGCTGATAGACAGGTTATGTTTCTTTGCGAACGGACGGGTAAAGATATAGGCGCTACCGGCGCCGATAACGGCTCCCGCCGCCCCCCCCCCCCCAACCCGCCTCCTTTCCCTGACGGTAGATACCGCATAAGCCGGAATACCCCATTTCCATCCATAACGCCTTTGGATAAAAGCGGCTCCCGCGAAGGATACGGAGGTATGCATGGATGGGAACGAATGATTATCGCTGAAGTCGGGCCGCTCTTTCTTCACTAGGTATTTCAGCGCATAGGTTACGCCCAATGTCGTAACCCCGGTGAATACGCCTTGTTTCAGCCCTTGCCAATCTTGGGTTGCCAATACGGTCGCTAGACTCGCCACCGGAGTGATAAACACCAATACGTCTCCCGAGGTCCGTACGGCTTTCCGGCTACCAGTCACCTTCAATTCTTGTCCGTTAACGGACAGGCATAGCATGAGCATTGTAATTGCGAAAAGGATATGTCTCATAGATTTAAAATATAGTTGCTATTTTAGGTATAAAAATGATAAACCCGACGATCGCTGCCGCTATCGCCATCAATAATACAGCTCCCGCCGCCAAGTCTTTCGTTCGCTTGATAGCCTCATTATACTCAGGGGAGACCAAATCTGCTAGGGCCTCGATGGATGAATTGACCGCCTCGGCAGCTAATACCGCTCCGATCACGATCGTTACTGCGATCCATTCCATGCGGGAAAGTCCGAATACCACCCCGGCTATAAGTACACAAACTGCCGCGAAACAATGGATCCAAGCGTTATGCTCCTTCGTGATCAATAGCTTGATTCCGTTGAAAGCGAATTTAAAGCTTCTGGCTCTCTTTCGAAATGTGAAACCGTCATTCTTCATTTTTATAGCATCTCTTATTGAGGAGGGCAAATATAGGTATTTTTTGCCTTTATCGCATATCCTGACGAACAAACAGGATATTCACCTTTCATATTCCGCAATTCGTCAAGATTACTTGTTGGTTTTTATCTGGAACGATAACTTCGTTGATTAAAAAAGTGCCCGTGATACGAGCATAGATCAAAGTAAAAGAATAAATTTATGGCTTGAAATCAGATATGAAGATAAAATATAACTTTCTAAGTCCGTTGCTAATGGCGATATTGACGATCTGTTGCCTGTGGATTGTTACGGATGTCGCTTATGGTGTCCGCATGTGGGAACTGGGAGTGGATGCGTGGATCGGGCGTATCAAGGCCCTTGCTATTATATTGATCGGCGTTAGCTTATCTTATTTGTTTTTTAATTACTTGGCTAATACTTTTTTAGATAGGAATAAAGAGCGGAGGTCCCGCCCGGTATTCCGGGAATATCTATGGGTGGTCTTGTTTAATTTAGTCGTGCTCAATATCGGCTTATATATCGTGATCTATTCTATAAATGGAACGACCTATCGGTGGGGAGAGGCGTTAATGATCAATGCGGTAGCTGTGCCGATCTTTCTCCTATACTATTTCTTGATCCGTAATAATATATTAGCCAAACGCTATTCGGAGAAAATCGTTCAATTGGAGAAACTGAGAGTAGATCAGCTGGAAACGCAATTGAAGCTGCTGAAGATGCAATACCATCCCCATTTCCTGTTTAATGCCTTGAATACGATCTATTTCTTGATCGATGAGGAAAATGAGGAAGCGATTGAGGCTGTAGAGTTACTTTCGGACTTACTCCGTTATCAATTATATGATATAAATACGAAAGTGACGATCGAAGAGGAGATTGATTATTTGCGAACATATATTCAATTCCAGCGACTTCGTATGACGAAACGCTTACAGTTCGAGGAGTCCTTTGACCCGGAATTGACCGGACAAAAAATACACCCGTTGCTTTTCCAGCCATTATTGGAGAATGCGTTTAAATATATAGGCGGAGCGTATCGGATACAAGTATCTATACGGAAAGAGGATTCAAAGGTATGCTTTGGAGTAAGCAATACTTTCAATCCGGATTTCTTGGAACAAAGAAAGGGGAAAGGCATTGGGATCGACAATCTGAGAAAACGGTTGGAGCTATTGTACCCGGATAAACATGAGTTACGTATAAAAAAAGACAATACCCGTTTTAGGGTTGAGTTATGTATTGATTTATCAGAATAATATGGAAATAAAGTGTATCATAACGGATGATGAGCCAATCGCCAGAAAAGGACTTCGGCGACACATCGGTAAAATTGATTTTCTGACCATCGTCGGAGAATGTGAGGACGCTATACAACTCAATAATATGCTGAATTCGGTTCAGGCGGATTTGCTTTTTCTGGATATAGAGATGCCGGATATGTCTGGACTGGACTTCTTGGAGAGTGCTCAGAACACACCGAAGGTAATTATCACCTCGGCATACGAGCGGTATGCGTTGAGAGGATATGAGTTTGACGTGGTGGACTATTTATTGAAACCGATCTCTTTTTCCCGTTTCCTGAAATCGGTCAATAAAGCACATGCGTTGATGGAATCTACATCGAAAAGCGAGGAGCCTGCTTATATCTTTGTCAAGACGGAGAAGCAACTTAAAAGGCTTTATTTAAAGGAGATTCAATTTATAGAGGGCATGGAGAACTATATTGTTATCCATACCCTCACTTCCAAAGAGATCGTTCATCTCCGGTTGAAGAGTATATTGGAAACGTTGCCGGCACAAATTTTTATGCAAGTGCACCGCTCTTTCATCGTAAATCTTTCTTATGTACAAGCGATAGAAGGAAATCTATTAATCATTGGGGAGCATAAAATACCGGTGTCGCGCCCTTTACGGGAAGAGGTCTATAAATCGATCGTCAATAATCAACTCATTCAAAGATAAGTATCCAAAAACGAACACACTGTTCATTATCGAACACTTTAAATATTCCTATTTATCGGATTATCAATAGTATATGTTTTTGGCATGCCTTTTGCCTTAGGCAGGATAAAAAAACTTATACTAAGATGAGAAGGATCTATATAGCGATGTGTTGTCTGTGGGCGGGGATTTCGGGAGTATGTGCCCAAGACAATACGAATAAAGTTCGAATAACCCTGCGGCAAGCGATCCAGATCGCACAGCTTCAATCCGTAGACGCTGCCGTGGCGCTCAATGAGTTGCGAACGGCCTATTGGGAATTCCGTACGCATCGGGCGGATCAGTTGCCGGAAGTGATATTTACGGGGACTCTGCCTTCATATAGCAAGCAATACTCGAAGTACCAGCAATCGGATGGTTCTTATACCTATGTGCAAAACAATGCCTTAGGCTTAAATGGAGAGATCTCTATCGCCCAGAACATAGCCTTGACCGGAGGTAAGATCGCCTTGAATACCTCTTTGGATTTTACCCGTCAGCTAGGTAGTGGCGCTTACAACGAGTTTATGAGCGTACCTGTTAGTTTGACATTGACGCAACCGATCTTCGGCGTGAATGACCAAAAATGGAAACGTCGTATCGAGCCTGTTCGTTACCAAGAGGCTAAGGCCGCTTATATGGAGAACGTGGAGAATGTAACGATCGCTACCATCACGAATTACTTCAACTTACTGTTGGCGGAAGATAATCTGGATATCTGTAATCAGAACTTGTTGAACGCCAATAAACTCTATGACATAGCGGTAGCGAAGCGTAAGATCGGGCATATCTCGGAGAGCGAGTTGATGCGTTTGAAACAGTCGGCCTTGCAAGCGAAAGGTAAGCTAACCGAGGCTCAATCCAATTATAACGCGATGATGTTCAAGCTCCGTTCCTTTTTAGGGATGAGCGAGCAAGACGTGATCGAGCCTGTTCTTCCCGAGGCGATAGAAGGGGTCCGTATGGATTATCAGGCGGTATTGGAGAAGGCTCAAGAAAATAACTCGTTCTCAAAGAATATCATGCGCCGCCAGTTGGAAGCGGATTATGATGTGGCGACCGCCAAGGGAAACCGTCGAAGTATTAACCTGTTTGCCTCCGTGGGTTATACCGGTAAGGATATGTCCATGCGAGGAGCTTACAATCCATTGAAAGATAACCAGATCGTAGAGGTCGGGCTTTCGATTCCTATCTTGGACTGGGGAAAACGGAAGGGAAAGGTAAAAGTAGCCGAATCGAATCGGGATGTCGTACTTTCCAAGATTCGTCAGGAGCAAATGGATTTTAATCAAGATATCTTCCTCTTGGTGGAGAATTTCAACAATCAGGCCGCTCAATTGGAGATAGCCGCCGAGGTGGACACGTTGGCGGAAAAGCGCTACAAGACCTCGATCGAGACTTTCATGATCGGAAAGATCGATATCCTAGACCTGAATGACGCCCAGAGCTCGAAGGATGACGCGAAGCAAAAGCATATCCAAGAACTGTATTATTATTGGCGCTATTTTTATAACATCCGTAGTATAACATTGTATGATTTCTTGAATAATCGTACATTAGATGCCGATTTCGAGGAAATCGTGAAACGATAAATTGATTATATGATACTGATTCTAGATGATGACGCGGCTGTTCGTTCCTCGCTTACATTCCTGCTAAAACGTGCGGGTTTCCGGCCGGAGGCGGTTCCGGGGCCGAAGGAGGCCTTGGAGGTAGTCCGTACCACGGCGCCGGAGCTGATCTTGATGGATATGAACTTCACGCTGACTACCACGGGCGAGGAGGGGATTCAATTATTGAGACAGGTGAAGATCTTTCGTCCTGATGTACCCGTGATCTTGATGACCGCTTGGGGATCGATCTCTTTGGCCGTGCAGGGAATGCAAGCCGGAGCCTTCGATTTTATCACGAAGCCTTGGAATAACTTGGTATTATTAAAATCGATCCGGACCGCCTTGGAACTGAGCGAGCAGAAGAAGGAGGCAAACGCTCCCTTGAACCGTTCGGATGCCGATCATAAATTTCATTTTGATAAGATCGTGGGGCAAAGTGCCGCTTTGATGGATGTCTTGGGGACGGTCTCGCGTATCGCTCCGACAAACGCCTCTGTTTTGATTACCGGCGAGAGCGGTACGGGTAAAGAGCTGATAGCGGAAGCGATCCATGCGAATAGCCCCCGGTCGAAAGAGGCTTTCGTAAAGGTAAACCTAGGCGGACTATCCCAGAGTCTTTTTGAAAGCGAGATGTTCGGACATAAGAAGGGGGCTTTTACGGACGCATACATGGATCGGGTAGGACGTTTCGAGATGGCGAACAAAGGTACGATCTTCTTGGATGAGATCGGCGATTTAGAACTGTCTTGCCAAGTAAAGCTACTTCGGGTATTGCAAGACCAGACCTTTGAGGTCTTGGGGGATAGCCGCCCCCGGAAGGTGGATATACGGGTCGTAAGCGCTACGAACCGGGATTTACGATCGATGGTGGCGGACCGTACGTTCCGTGAGGATCTTTTTTACCGGATCAATTTGATCACGGTACATTTACCAGCCTTGCGTGAGCGAAGGGAGGATATCCCATTGCTGGCTCGGTATTTCGCAGATAAGCAATCGGAGGTCAATGGGCTACCGAGGGTGGAGTTCTCATCGGATGCCCAGACCTATTTAAGCCGTCTTCCTTTTCCCGGTAATATCCGTGAGTTGAAGAACTTGGTGGAGCGGACGATCCTTGTGTCGGGTAAGACGCTTTTGGATGCCGCTGATTTCGAGGTTCATTGCATGAATACATCCGGCTCTAAATCAACGATTCCGTCTTCTTTGGAGGGCCTGACCTTGGATGAGTTGGAGAAGCAAACCATCTTACGCTCCTTGGAAGCGCATGGAGGGAATTTATCGCATGTCGCTACGGCGCTGGGAATCAGTCGTGCCGCCTTGTACCGGAGATTAGAGAAATACGGAATCCCGATCGATAAATAAGAAGAGGCAAGGATGAGGCTGAAAGGACTATTCTGGATATTGACGACGCTGCTGTTGACTATATTGGCGGTGGTGACTTATTATGTCTTTTATACGTCTTCTATCCGGATGTTTTTCGCGGTAGAAGCCTTGGTCTTGCTTACGATCATCTATTTATTTGTCTTTTATCGCCGTATCATAAAGCCCTTGCATATCATCGGTAACGGTATGGAGTTATTGAAAGAGCAAGACTTTAGTTCCCGCTTGGGAAAGGTCGGGCAAACGGAGGCGGACCGGGTGGTCGATGTGTTTAATAAGATGATGGAGCAGTTGAAGAATGAGCGTTTGCACCTCCGGGAGCAAAACCATTTCTTGGACTTGCTGGTCAACGCCTCTCCGATGGGAGTGATCATCTTGAACTTGGATGAGGAGATTCTATCCATGAACCCGGCCGCATGTAAATTGTTTGGCGCGCAAAGCTCGGAGGATATGGTGGGAAAACGTTTTCTTCAACTAGATTCTCCCTTGGCGGAAGAATTGGTACGGGTTCCGATGTATCAAGCGCAAACCGTCCGGTTGAACGACGCTAATATTTATAAATGTACGCATTCTTCATTCGTGGACCGGGGCTTTCACCACCAGTTTTATTTGATAGAGACGTTGACCCAAGAGGTGTTCAAGGCCGAGAAGAAAGCGTATGAGAAAGTGATACGTATGATCTCTCATGAGGTGAATAATACGACCGCGGGTATCACCTCTACCTTGGATACGTTGGAGTCTACTTTCAGCGGGATGGAAGATATGGAGGATGTCTGCGAGGTTTTGCGGGTCTCCATAGAACGCTGCTATAGCATGAGCCATTTCATCACCAATTTCGCAGATGTGGTGCGTATACCCGAACCCCAAAGTCGTCCGCAAGAATTGAACCAAGTGGTGTCCGCTTGTAAACGCTTTATGGAGACGGTTTGCCAGAACCGGAATATCGAGATTGTTATGGATCTGAGCGAGGAATCTCCAGTCGTGAATTTGGATAATTCATTATTCGAGCAAGTCTTGGTCAATATTATCAAGAATGCCGCCGAATCCATCGAGCGGGATGGAAAGATTTATATCCGGACGACTGTGCGTCCCACCTGCTTGGAGATAGCCGATACGGGCAAGGGCATCGACAAGGAAACGGAAACTAAACTATTCAGTCCGTTCTTCTCTACGAAACCGAACGGACAAGGTATCGGCTTGATCTTTATCCGTGAGGTACTGTTAAAACATGATTGCCGATTCTCTCTCCGCTCTTACGCGGATGGATTGACAAGGTTTAAGATTTGGTTTAGTTGAAATAATCCCTTTATGGTTTGAGGTTTTTCCCTTGTAGGCTAAGGCTGTATCCTTACAGGTGTTAGCCTTTTTGTCTGCTTGTATTCATCATGCAACAGCCGTTGCATGATCATCTACCAACTGTTGCACGATCTTCTACCAGCCGTTGCATGATCGTCCAACAGTTGATAGATGATGGATGTCTCTAGAGGAAAAGTCTAAAGATAGGGATGGAAAGGACTAAAGGATACGGAGGTTTTGGGCAAGCTGTACTGGATTTTATACTATCTTTGGGCCGTATAACAAAGCAATAGAAATCTAATCTTGAATATCATGAAGAAAGTAGTATCTGTATTATTTATCCTTGCGATTATCGTATTTTCTGTATTAATGGTAAGCTATTCGAGTGATCAAAAGCCGGAGAAAGTTCTTCGCCATGTTGTTATGTTCGGTTTTAAGCCGGATGTGTCTGAGGCGCAGGTGAAAGAGGTTGAGGATGCCTTTTGTAAGTTGCCTTCTCAAATCGACTTGATCAAAGGATATGAGTGGGGAACGGATTGTAGTCCGGAGGGATTGCAACAGGGCTTGACTCATTGCTTTTTCTTGACTTTTCATTCGGATGCGGATCGGGACGCCTATTTGGTACATCCGGCGCATAAAGCATTTGGCAAGGTGTTAGGAGGGAAGGCATCGGCGGTTACGGTGTTGGATTATTGGACGAAATAAAAAGAATGGGCGGGATGAATCAATGAGTCACCCCGCCCGTTTTTATATTCCTTAGTTACTTTATATTATAACCATTGATTCATGAACTGATCCATCTCTTCCGCATGGGCTTCCAGACTTTGAAGTAGCTTGAATTGAGCTTTTGTGCGGATTAAGTTATGTTTCGGGCTATGGATCTTGTAATAGGTATCGCCGTTGATATAATCGGTTAAGAAACGAACGGTCTGCATATAAGTCAATAAGCGTCCACCGTAAGGTAGCAATTTGATCTCGGTAGGAGTTAAGAACGCCTTGGCCTTTTCCATGTATCCACGGGTATAGGCTTTGAATATCTCCATGTTAACGTTTACGTTATCCAGATTCTCATCGTCCTCGGCACCCGTATTGGCTCCGGTACGGATAAAGTCGCCGATATCGGAAAGAACGAAGCCCGGCATTACGGTATCCAAGTCGATCACGCAAAGCACCTTGTCGCTATCAGCGTCAAACATCATATTGTTAACTTTTGTATCGCAATGGTTCGTGCGTTTCTTCAATTGGCCCTCACGGTACAGGCGTTCTTGGATGCACATCGCTTCGGCACGTTTCTCGATCTCCTCTACCAAATCTTTCACCTCTTCCAACCGGCCTGCCGGATTAGCGGCTACAGCCTCATGGAATTGTCGCAAGCGGAACTCCATATTATGGAAATCCGGGATGGTCTCGCCCAGCGTACCCTCGGGTATATCGGACAACATGGTCTGGAAATCACCGAACGCTTTGCCAGCCTCATAAGAAAGCTCAGGAGTTACTTCCTCATAGCTTTTGCTGCGAGGGATGAATAGGCATACCCGCCAATAACTATCTCCATCGAAATAATATTTTTTCCCGTCTTTAGTCGGCAAGAAGGTTAATACCTTACGGTCGATATCCGTTTCACCTTTTTCCTCCAGCTTCTTGCGGATATGAGTGGTAACCACATGGATGTTATTTTGCAGCATATCCACGTTGGTGAAGATCAAATGGTTGATACGCTGTAGCACGTATTTGATCTCCCCTTTCTCGTTGGTCACTTTCAATGTATCATTAATGTGTCCGTTTCCGAATGGTTCAGCGGAAACTACTTTCTCGTCCAACTGGAACTGATCCAAGATGTTTAGTAATTGTTCTTTCGTTTTTGCCATGATATTTCATTATGTTAACTCCCGCGAAGATACAAAAAAAGGCCACGATACAAATCGTGACCTTTTTTTATTTCTTAAAGAAAGAAATCTTATTTCTTGTTACGGTTACCATAACGGCTCATGAACTTATCAACACGTCCGGCTGTATCGACCAACTTAGACTTACCAGTGTAGAACGGGTGAGAAGTGTTAGAGATCTCGACCTTTACCAACGGATAAGTTACGCCGTCGATCTCGATCGTCTCTTTAGCGTTAATAGTAGAACGAGTGATGAATACATCATCGTTTGACATGTCCTTAAATACTACAGGACGATAATTTTCAGGATGAATACCTTTTTTCATTGCTTTATTATCTATTTTAATTTATACTCTGTATATATTTGGTAACCGGTATTTTGGCTTGCAAAGGTAAGGGTTTGCCACAAACAAACAAAGAAAATCGTATTATTTTTTTCAAGGGCGTTGATTTTGTGTTATTTTATATGCTTTGAAGCATCATTTGTCGTGAATCTTGATTATCTTTGTGCAAGTTTTTAATCATTAACGTAATAACATAATAACAACTATGGTAAATTACAAAGATTTGGGCTTGGTGAACACAAAAGAAATGTTCGCTAAGGCTATCAAGGGCGGATATGCTATTCCTGCTTTCAACTTCAATAACATGGAACAGATGCAGGCTATCATCAAGGCTGCTGTAGAGACAAAATCTCCGGTTATTTTGCAAGTTTCAAAGGGCGCTCGCCAGTACGCAAACGCTACTTTGCTTCGTTACATGGCACAGGGTGCTGTTGAATATGCTAAGGAATTAGGTTGCCCGAATCCTCAGATCGTTCTTCACTTAGACCATGGTGATACGTTTGAGACTTGCAAGAGCTGTATCGACTCTGGCTTCTCATCTGTAATGATCGACGGTTCTCACCTTCCTTATGAAGAGAACATCGCTTTGACTAAGAAAGTTGTTGAGTACGCTCATCAATTCGATGTAACTGTAGAAGGCGAGCTTGGTGTATTGGCAGGTGTTGAGGATGAGGTTTCTTCAGACCACCACACTTATACCAATCCAGAGGAAGTTATCGACTTCGCTACTCGTACGGGCTGCGATTCTTTGGCTATCTCAATCGGTACTTCTCACGGTGCTTATAAGTTCACTCCGGAGCAATGTACGATCGACCCTGTTACAGGTAAGATGGTTCCTCCTCCATTGGCATTCGACGTTTTGGACGCTGTTATGGAGAAACTTCCGGGATTCCCTATCGTTCTTCACGGTTCTTCTTCTGTTCCTCAGGAAGAGGTTGAGACTATCAACAAATTCGGTGGTGCTTTGAAGGCTGCTATCGGTATTCCTGAAGAGTGGTTGCGTAAGGCTGCTACATCTTCTGTATGTAAGATCAATATCGACTCAGACTCTCGTTTGGCGATGACTGCCGCTATCCGCAAGACTTTCGCTGAGAAACCGGCTGAATTCGATCCTCGTAAATATCTGGGCCCGGCTCGTGATAACATGGAGAAACTTTACAAACACAAGATTATCAACGTTCTTGGTTCTAACGACAAGTTATAATCGGAACATAAGATTCTTTCTATATAAAAGAAGGCCATCTCGGAAACGGGATGGCCTTTTTGCGTTAAGGGGGGTGACATGATACAGATTTACTTCACACTCAATTAACAATTAAAAGAACGTGTGTAAGATGTCAAACAAAGCAAGAGAACGTAAAAGTTACAGCATGGAGTTCAAGCTCCGTATGCTGAAGGAGTATTATGAGAGTGGCTCA
>ERZ791719.681-NODE-681-length-13608-cov-3.1731_pt1 | contig 13608 bp, 6 predicted proteins | sample MGYA00510338_ERZ791719 | MGnify/ENA primary metagenome ERZ791719 (study PRJEB30046, sample SAMN00715131) | human gut metagenome | study: EMG produced TPA metagenomics assembly of the A metagenome-wide association study of gut microbiota in type 2... | reverse complement strand
TTCCGCGCCCACGTGCTCCCTGCCATGATACGCAAGATACACCTCGCCCACTGCCTGAAACAAGGCGACTGGGATGCCGTACGCCACGACATGAACCTGCGTCCGGTGGAAGGCATCAACGGCGACAGCAGCAAAGAGGACATTCTGAATATCCTCCGGAAATACGGCATCAGCGAAGAAGAAGTGAGATTATGGGGTACCGGCACCCCCTTGCGCGAATTCCTCTGGAGCGAGGAGATGGCAGATGCCAGCGTCTTCGTCATGGAACACGTCGACTTCAAAGATACCTTCAAGCCGGGCGACAAGGAAATCCGCAACTGTCACATCAATATCGGTACGGGCAAGGAAATCACTATCCGCCAGTTGGCAGAGCTGATTGTCAACACCGTAGGCTATCAGGGCCGGTTGACCTTCGACACTTCCAAACCCGACGGCACCATGCGCAAACTGACCGATCCCGGTAAGTTACATGCATTGGGATGGCATCATAAGATTGATATCGAGGAAGGTGTGCAACGCATGTACCGATGGTACTTGGGAAAGTAATTAGTGACGTCTGATTAGCCATGAATGCCATACGGTACAATGTGGAAACTGTATTGTTTATATTGCTGATACTTTTATCAGGTATCAGCCCAACCATGAATGCCATGATAGCTCCCGTGACCTATTCCGTTCGCGGCAAAGTCATCGACAGACAGTCCAGACAACCCGTGGACTACGCCAACGTTTTCGTTGCCGGCATCCCCGGGAAAGGGGCGTCCACCGATTCACTCGGCACATTCAAGATAGAGCAGGTACCTCCGGGCATCTATAGCCTTGAGGCATCCTGCATAGGATACCAGACTGTTTCCACCCCCGAATATATTGTTTCAGCCTCAACCCCGTTCATCGAGATAGAGATGGAAGAGGATGCCAATCTGCTGAACACAGTAGTGGTGGTGCCTTCCCCCTTCCGGCGAAGTATCGAAAGCCCAGTCAGCATGCGTATCATCGGCTTGCAGGAAATAGAGAAAAGTCCCGGAGCCAACCGGGATGTCTCGCGCATCGTACGCTCCTATCCCGGCGTCTCTTTCTCTCCCATCGGCTATCGCAACGACTTGATTGTTCGGGGCGGTTCTCCTTCCGAAAACCGCTTTTATATGGATGGCATCGAAATTCCCAACATCAACCACTTTGCCACTCAAGGTGCATCCGGAGGACCGGTAAGCATTGTCAATGCCGACCTGATACGTGAGATTACATTTTATACGGGTGCCTTCCCCGCCAACCGCTCCGGAGCCTTGAGTTCCGTCCTCGACTTCCGCCTCAAGGACGGAAATCCGGACAAGCAGGCGTTCAAAGCCACCATCGGCGCATCGGAAGTCTCGCTCAGCGGAGCAGGCCATCTGGGGCAGCGCACCACTTATCTGTTTTCCGCACGCCAGTCCTACCTGCAACTCTTGTTCAAAGCTTTGGGACTGCCCTTCCTGCCCAATTTCATAGACGGACAATTCAAAACAAAAACCCGTTTCAACGAGCACAGCGAGCTGACCCTGCTTGGTCTTGCAGGCATTGACAAGATGAAACTGAATACCGATGAAAAAGGAGAAGATGCCGAATATCTGCTCAGCTATCTCCCCACCATCCATCAGGAAACATTCACTCTCGGAGCCTCTTACAGACACTACAATGGAAGGCACGTGCAATCCCTCATACTGAGCCATAACTACCTGAACAACCGTAATCTGAAATACCGCAACAACGATGACTCTTCCGAAGATAACCTGACCCTGCGCCTACGCTCCACAGAGCAAAAGACCACCCTGCGTTTTGAAAACCAAACGCGCTTGGGAGCATGGACCCTAAAGGAAGGAGCAGAACTGAACAACTCCATCTATGCAAACCACAGCCGGCAAAGACTATACGGCAGTCATTCGGGTACGCTCTCCATCTACGAAACCTCACTCAACATCTTCGGCTGGGGGGCTTTCTTCTCTTCCGACTATACCACCGCCGACAAGCGTCTGGCACTTTCTGCCGGTATCCGTATGGACGGCAACACTTACAACCGAAAGATGCGGCAGCTCTGGAAACAGTTCTCCCCACGCCTCTCTGCATCCTACAAACTCTCGGAACAATGGACCCTGAGCGGAAGTACCGGCCTCTACCACCAATCGCCTCCCTACACCGCTTTAGGATATAAAGACAATGAAGGGCAATATCTCAACAAAGGCCTGAAGTACATGCAGGTCTTTGAAAGCAGCCTCGGTCTGGACTGGCACCTGCAAGACCGGCTCATGGTTTCTGCAGAAGGTTTCTTCAAGCGTTACAGCCGTATGCCACTTTCCCTCCAAGACAACATTCCGTTGGCATGCAAAGGAAACGATTACGGTGTCACCGGCAACGAAACACTCGTCCCTACAGCCAGCGGAAGGGCCTACGGACTGGAAACCATGTTCCGCTGGCAGGCATCCGGCAAGTTCAATCTCGTATCTTCCTTCACCTTATACCGCAGCGAATACCGCAACCGTCCAGATGGAGACTTCATTCCATCCGCCTGGGACAACCGTTTCATCCTCAACATGAGCGGTACATACAACCTGTCCCAGCGCTGGAGCATAGGAGGCAAGCTAAGCTATATAGGCGGCAGCCCCTACACTCCCTATGATGAAGACAAATCATCACTCGTAGAAGCATGGGATGCCAAAGGACAGCCTTACTACGACTATGCGTACTACAATACCGGGCGGCTTCCCAAATTTGCCCAGTTAGACTTGCGTGTGGACAAGTCCTTCTACTTCCATCACTGCATGATAGGAATCTACCTGGACATACAGAATATCACCGGCAACAAACTGAAGCAACCGGATGTGATAATGAGTACGGGCATCATCGAAAATCCGTCCGCTCCCGTTGCCGAACAGCGCTATAAAATGAAATACCTCAAGCAGGAAAGCGGCACTATCCTGCCTACTTTAGGTATAACTGTCGAATTTTAACAAATAGCCACCATAAAAACTATTTTCCTTATAAAAGTTTGCTTTCTATATATAAACCCTTATATTTGCACAATTTTCAACCAAATGTGCAATTAAATATCATGGAACAAAGTTTTATCGCCTATATAGAGAATAGCATAAAGGAAAATTGGGATTTAGACGCTTTGACCGATTACAAGGGAGCAACCCTACAATATAAGGACGTAGCCCGCAAAATAGAAAAGCTGCATATCATTTTCGAGGCAAGCGGCATCAAGAAAGGCGATAAGATTGCCGTCTGTGGCCGCAACAGTTCCCACTGGGGCGTAACGTTCCTCGCAACATTGACCTACGGTGCGGTAATCGTCCCCATCCTTCACGAGTTCAAGGCAGACAATGTACACAACATCGTGAACCATTCCGAAGCCAAACTGCTTTTCGTAGGCGACCAGGTTTGGGAAAACCTCAACGAAAGTGCTATGCCGCTGCTAGAGGGCATCATGATGATGGCAGACTTCTACATTCTTGTCTCCCGCAGCGAAAAGTTGGACTATGCCCGCGAACATCTCAACGAAATGTTCGGTAAGAAATACCCCAAGAACTTCCGCAAGGAGCATGTCAGTTATCACAAGGACCAGCCCGACGAACTGGCGGTCATCAACTATACATCCGGCACCACCAGTTACTCCAAAGGAGTGATGCTGCCCTACCGCAGCCTTTGGTCAAACACCACTTTTGCTTTCGAAGTATTGCCGCTGAAAGCCGGTGACAAGATTGTCTCCATGCTGCCAATGGCACATATGTACGGACTTGCATTCGAGTTTCTGTATGAATTCGCCGTAGGTTGCCACATATTCTTCCTCACTCGTATGCCCAGCCCCAAAATCATTTTCCAGGCTTTCACCGAAGTGAAGCCTAACCTGATTGTGGCTGTTCCGCTCATTATCGAAAAGATTATAAAGAAGAGCGTACTGCCCAAGCTGGAAACTCCTGCCATGAAGCTGTTGCTGAAAGTACCCATCATCAATGACAAGATAAAGGCGACCGTACGCGAACAAATGATTCAAGCCTTTGGCGGAAACTTTGCAGAAATCATTGTAGGAGGAGCTGCCTTCAACCAGGAAGTGGAGCAGTTCTTAAAGATGATAGATTTCCCCTATACGGTAGGCTATGGAATGACGGAATGCGGCCCCATCATCTGTTACGAGGATTGGACCCGCTTCAAACCCGGTTCTTGCGGAAAGGCCGCACCGCGTATGGAGGTGAAAATCCTATCATCCGATCCCGAAAACATTCCGGGAGAGATTGTCTGCCGTGGTCCCAATGTCATGCTGGGTTACTACAAGAACGACGAGGCCACCGTACAGGTACTCGACAAAGACGGCTGGCTGCACACCGGAGACCTTGCCCTGATGGATGCCGAAGGCAACGTAAGCATCAAGGGACGCAGCAAGAACATGCTCCTTGGTCCGAGCGGTCAGAATATCTACCCGGAAGAGATAGAAGACAAACTGAACAATATGCCGTATGTAGCCGAAAGCATCATCGTGCAGCAGAATGAGAAACTGGTAGGTCTGGTTTACCCCGACTTCGATGATGCCTTTGCCCATGGGCTGAACAATGACGACATCGAACGCGTCATGGAGGAAAACCGTGTGGCACTGAATGCAGAACTGCCCGCATACAGCCAGATATTCAAAATGAAAATCTATCCTGAAGAATTTGAAAAAACGCCGAAGAAATCTATCAAACGCTTCTTGTATCAGGAGGCCAAAGGATAATGTAAAAAAACAATTAAACTACAACCTATCTAACCCTTTCTAAATTATTATCTAAATGAGAAACGAATTATTATTATCCGCCATGCTTCCGATATGCGGAATGGCGGGAGAAGCGTATGGCATGCCGCCTGGGGATGCCGTACCTGCTCCAAAAGAGCAGCCAAACATCATTCTGTTCCTAGTGGATGACATGGGATGGCAAGACACGTCCCTCCCCTTTTGGACACAGCGTACCAAGTACAACGATACGTACCATACTCCCAACATGGAACGGATGGCTACACAAGGCAAAATGTTTACGCAGGCCTATGCATGCAGCATCAGTTCACCTACGCGTGTCAGCCTTTTTACGGGAATGAATGCTGCCAGGCATCGAGTCACCAGTTGGACCCTCCGCAAGAACACTACCCATGAACAACCCGACTCGGTCATGATTTATCCGGAATGGAACGTTAACGGCATTTGTCAAGAGCCTGGCGTGGAACGGACCACACAAGTCACCTCCCTGGCCGAAGTGCTCAAAGACCATGGCTATCACACCATTCATTGCGGAAAAGCCCACTTCGGTGCTGAAGGCACTCCCGGAGCCGACCCGTTGAAAATGGGGTTTGAAGTGAACATAGCCGGACATGCTGCCGGTTCACCTGCCAGCTACTATGGCAAGGAGAATTTCGGCAACAAAACAGACGGTAAAAGCCCGCTGGCTGCCGTACCCGGTCTGGAGAAATATCATGGAACCGACACTTTCCTAAGTGAAGCCCTTACCATAGAGGCCATGAAGGCCCTGGACGATGCACAGCAGACTGACAAGCCATTCTTTCTGTACATGGCACACTATGCCATCCATACCCCTATACAACCTGACATGCGTTTCTACCAGAAGTACCTGGACAAAGGCCTTCCTCCGGTAGAAGCTGCCTATGCTACTCTCATTGAGGGTATGGACAAAAGTCTGGGAGACATTATGGATTATCTGGACAAGAACAACCTGACGGAAAACACTATCCTCATCTTCATGTCCGACAATGGCGGTTTGGCGGCCCATACCCGCGCCGGACAACTGCATGTCCAGAACTATCCGCTCAACAGTGGTAAAGGTTCCGCCTACGAAGGAGGCATACGTGAACCGATGATTGTCCGCTGGCCGGGCATCGTAGCGCCCCAAACCCAATGCGACCATTACCTGATGATAGAGGACTTCTTCCCCACCATCCTTGAGATGGCAGGCGTAGACAACTATACAACCGTACAGCAACGCGACGGCATCAGTTTCATGCCATTGCTCACCGGAAAAGGTAAAATGAAAGACCGTGATATCTACTGGCATTATCCCAATAGCTGGGGTCCTTCCGGCCCGGGCATCGGAGCCACTTGCTCCATCCGTTCGGGCGAGTGGAAGCTGGTGTATTATTTCGGTGACGGTAGACGGGAACTTTTCAACATCCCCGCCGACATCAGTGAAAAACATGATATGGCCCGAGAGAAGCCTGAAGTTGTCAAAGAGTTGTCACGGAAATTAAGTAATTACCTCCGGTCTGTGGATGCGCAGCGCCCTCTGTTGCGTGCCACCCGCCAACCAGCTCCCTGGCCGGACGAAATATAGAAAAAAGTATGAAACGAAACCTTGCCCCCCTCCTTGTGTCCCTGCTTTTTGCAGGGACAGCTCTTGCCCAAGAACATAATCCGGGCAGCGTACAGCCGGATACGATTCAGAAATCCTCCGAGAAATCTTTCCGGAAACAACGCTCTCCACGAACAGACCATGGCCCGGTAGGTATCAATATCTCCTTATGGAAAAACATCTCCACACAGCGGACTGATACCATAGGAAGCACCTGCTTCAATCTGGGTGTGTTCTCCTCCATGAACCGTCTGAATGGCCTCGGCATGAATATTCTTGGCAGTGTAACCGGCAGGGATGTGAACGGTGTACAGATGGCAGGTCTGTCAAATATGGTGGGGGGAAGCATGCGAGGCATGCAGATAGCAGGAATTACCAACATCAATGGCAACAACCTTATCGGAGTATCCGTTTCGGGACTGGTAGGTATCACCGGAAACCATGCGCAAGGCGTCATCATTTCCGGTCTGGCAAACATCAGTGGGGACTATAATCGTGGCGCCTCCATAGGCGGCCTGTTGAATATCAGCGGAGAAGGTGCTTCCGGCATACACTTTGCCGGACTCGCCAATATTTCCGGTGGAAATTTCAAAGGATTTTCAGGGGCCGGCCTGCTAAGTGTAATCGGTGAAGACTTGAATGGCATGCAGATGTCCGCCCTTACCAACATCACCGCCGGAGATATGACCGGTGTTCAGGTTTCCGGCCTGGGCAATGTGGTGGGTGGTACAGCCCGAGGATTACAAATAGGCGCTGCCAATATGGCCATACGTGCCAAAGGGCTTCAAATAGGTCTATTCAACTACTACAAAGAAAAATTAGATGGTTTCCAGTTGGGATTAGTCAATGCCAATCCCCAAACAAAAGTTCAACTGATGTTTTTCGGTGGTAATGCCACCAAGCTGAATGTAGGTGCCCGTTTCAAGAACCGGCTCTTCTATACCATCCTCGGTGGCGGTACCCATTATCTGGATTTTGGCGATAAGTTTTCCGCTGCCCTCTTCTACCGTGCCGGTCTTGAATTACCGCTCTACAAACAGCTGTTCATCAGCGGAGATCTGGGATACCAACATATAGAAACCTTCAAGAACAAGGACTACGGCATTCCGGCACGTCTCTATGCCCTCCAGGCACGTGTCAATCTGGAATACCACCTGACCGAGCGCTTTGGCATATTCCTCACCGGCGGTTATTGCGGGGGGGCGTAGAGCCGCTACTACACCCAAGGGAAAACCTATGACAAAGGCATCATTGTAGAGGGCGGGGTGACGATACTGAAATTATAAATTATTGTTTCTCCTTAATCAGCCCCGTCCTATACGCCACCAGCAGTTTCATCAAATCCTGAATCTGCGTAACGAGTTCACTTCCTTTATCCGTATCCTTCACCATCATACGCTGCGAATTGAATTCGACAACCAGGGTTGTAGACTTGATGTCTTGTCCTTCTTCAATGGCTTTCTGACGGCTCTGGAACGGCTCATGCTGCACCAACTGCAAGCCGTGGGAATGATATACCAGCGTATATCCCGCAATTCCCGTTTCCGGCTGATAGGCTTTTGAAAAACCACCGTCAATCACCAGCAGCTTACCATCCGCTTTGATGGGTTTCTCACCTTTAATGGTCTTTACCGGTACATGTCCGTTGATGATATGCGAATGTGGCCCCGGCTTCACGCCGAACTCTTCAAGAATGCGGTCACACACCTCAGCCTCGTTGCGCAAAGCATAGTAATGCCCTTTCGTCTCCTTATGCAATGTTTTGTCGGCCACAAAATAGCGTTCAAAGGTAGCCATCTTGTCTTTATCGAAGGAAGGGGCATCCGGTCCGCACCACATGTACCAGACATAATCCAGTGCAAACTGTTTCTCGTCCGAACCGTCCTCGTCAAAGTAAGCGGTACGTATCAGCTGGTCGGTCTTTTTCAGCAACTTACGTCCCCAGTATTCCTTTTGGCCGATGCGGACATGTTTAAAACTGCCGTCCGCATTCAGAGGCACGGAAGCATGATAAAGCAGGTTACTGTTGCACACCAGATACATGCCGCCATACGTAAACAAGCAGCGCATGTGCTTCTTCATCTTCTCGCTGTTCATGAAAGAAGAATGAATCCGGTGCATCAGTTCGCGCTCTTCGTCCGACAGACGATACGGGTCCGCCGGGTCTACGGTGGGGAAATTCACATCGCGCAACGGATATTCCTTGCCTTCGTATACAAACACACCACGCTCGAAATCCACCAGATGCAGCAGTTTCCGGTTCTCCATACCGAACTCAGGACGGCGGCTGATGATTTCCGCCTCCAGTTTCAACTGGATAACCGTAATCGCCTTGTGCATCTGTGTAATCAGCCGCAAGGTCTTCTCATTGTATTCCGCATCGGCAAAGTTCATTTTCGGCGCAAAGATGGTGCAAGGGTCATCCGCATAGGTATCCATGGCAAACGTTGCAAGCGGCAACAGATTGATGCCATAACCATCCTCCAGCGTTGCTAAATTGGCATAGCGCATCGACATACGGATTACGTTGGCTATACAAGCATCATTACCTGATGCGGCACCCATCCACAGAATATCGTGGTTACCCCATTGGATGTCGAAATTATGATAATCACAGAGAGTATCCATGATAATATGCGCACCCGGTCCGCGGTCGTATATATCGCCCACGATATGCAGCGAGTCGATGGTCAAGCGCTGGATAAGGTTGCACATCGCCACAATAAAATCATCCGCACGCTTCGTAGAGATAATGGTACTGATTATGACATTGATATAGGCATGCTTGTTAGGTTCGATGCTCGATTCGTGCAACAGCTCTTGAATGATATACGAGAACTCTGCTGGAAGTGCCTTGCGTACTTTCGAACGGGTATATTTGGACGAAACGTTCTGGCATACTTTTACCAACTGGTTCAGTGTTATCAAATACCAGTCATCCAGGTCCGTTTCCTGCTCCTTGATAAGTTGCAGCTTCTCTTCCGGATAATAAATTAACGTACAGATTTCCTTCTTCTCACTTTCGCGCAGTGTATGCCCGAATATTTCGTTCACCTTACGTTTCACTGCCCCCGATGCATTCTTCAGCACATGCTGAAAAGCCTCATACTCGCCATGAATATCCGTCAGAAAATGCTCTGTACCTTTCGGCAGATTCAGAATGGCCTCCAGATTGATGATTTCTGTACTGGCATCAGCAATGGTAGGAAAACTGCGTGATAATAATTGCAAATAACGCAAGTCATTGACAATACTTTCCGGAGTTATATTTCCCATAGTTATTTAATTGATAGTTGATAATTGACAGTTGATAATATCCCTCATTCTTCATTATCCATTAATGAAGAACATGAGCAGCACTTGGGCTATAATTACCCGTAGAAACATGCACAGCGGATAAACCGTAGCATAAGCTACAGACGGATTGTCTCCCGGAATGGTGTCGTTGGCGTAGTTCAGCGCCATGGGGTTTGCCATGCTTCCGCACACCATCCCCGCCATTGTTCCGAAATCTATCTTCAGCCACTTGAAGGTAACGATACCCATAATCAATACCGGAACCACAGTCAACGCAAAACCCGTAGCAATCCATAACAGCCCTTCCGGCCGGAATACCGTATCGAAGAAATGGGCACCTGCATCCAGTCCCAGGCAAGCCAGGTAAAGAGACAATCCCAATGCACGGAGCATCAGGTTCGCACTGCGCGTAGTATAAGTCACCATGTGCATCCTCGGACCGAATGTCCCGATAAGAATACCTACGATGATAGGGCCTCCTGCCAATCCGAGCCGCACGGGAGCGCTGATGCCGGGAATGGAAATAGGAATTGCTCCCAAAGCCAGACCGATGACAATGCCGATAAATACCGCCACCAAGTTCGGTTCCTTCAGGCTTTTCACAGCATTGCCCAGCACCTTCTCCACATTTTGTATAGCAGCGGCTTCGCCCACTACGGTCAGGCGGTCACCCAATTGCAAGGTCAGTTCCGCTGTGGCCAGCAGCTGCACGCCGCTACGATAAACCCGGCTGATATTGATACCGTAATGATTACGCAGATGGAGAGAACCCAGCTTCTTGCCGTTCAACTCCGGGCGCGTCACCACGATACGTTGCGAAATCAACTGGCTGTCTATGGCATTCCAGTCTATATCTTCCTTGTTCCAATCAGTATGCTCCTGCTCGCCGAAAAGCACGGTCAGAGCCGGCGTATTTTTCTCCGAGGTAATCACCAGCAGGCGGTCACCTTCCTTTATAATCTTTTCCGAGGTAGGAATACTCACATTCCCATCCCGCCACAAGCGGGAAATCACGAACTTCGGATAGCTGTTCAGCCCGCCTATTTCCTTGATACTCTTGTTGAAGATGGCAGGATTGTGCACCTGGAACGCAACAATGTAAGGCTTGTTCACGTCATCCTTCTCTTTCAATTCCAGGTCTTCCTTATGCGCCAGCGTCTTACGGATGAACAGTACGGCCAGAATGACCCCTACCACCCCCAGCGGATATGCCACCGCACACCCCAAAGCAGGGGTACTGGACTCCAATCCCATCTGTTTCAATGTCTGCTGTGCCGCACCGAGTGCCGGTGTGTTTGTCGTGGCACCGCAAAGTATGCCCACCATATCCGGCAGGGATACTCCCAACCCATAGCTGCCCAGTACAGTCAGCAGGGTGCCGATAAGCACTACACCCGTGGCGAGCATATTCAGTTGTACCCCTCCTTTACGGAAAGAGCTGAAAAAACCCGGTCCCACCTGCAAACCCAAAGCATACACAAATATCACCAGCCCGAAGCTTTCCGTATAATTCAGCATCTGCGGGTCTATGGACAACCCGAAATGCCCGGCAATGATGCCGGCAAAGAATACAAACGTCACTCCCAATGAAATGCCGCAAACATGTATCTTCCCCAATCCCAATCCGATAGCAGAAATCAGTGAGAGTACCACAACCGCCTGCAAGGCGGAGTGCTCGACGAATAAACTATATAGCCAGTCCAATGTGCATTCTATTTTACAGTTTCAGGCTGCAAAGATAGTGCAAACCTCATGCAAAATAAAACGAACCCGTCTATTTTTTATGCGGCAGCACTTCTAAAAAAGGGATACGATACAATAAATCCCTGCTGCCAGCAAAGCACTGACGGGGATAGTCAGCACCCAAGCGGTCATCAGACTCTTCGTAACTCCCCAACGCACAGCCGAAAGCCGCTTCGTGGCCCCTACTCCGATAATAGCTCCCGTAATGGTGTGTGTCGTACTTACCGGAATCTTCAGATACTCCGTCAGATAAAGCGTAAACGCACCGGCAGTTTCCGCAATCACCCCTTCCAGTGGCGTCACCTTCGTAATCTTAGTCCCCATGGTCTTCACAATCTTCCACCCGCCGGACATGGTACCGAGTGAAATGGCCGTAAAACAAGAGAATGCCACCCAGTCCGGCAGGTCATCAATACTGTTTATCCCCATTCCCAGTCCTTCCGAATGTCCGGCTATCATAGCCGCAGCAATGATACCCATTACCTTCTGTGAATCATTCAGACCGTGCCCGATGCTGAACAAAGCCGAAGACACCAGCTGCAGTTTCTTGAACCACACCTCGGCCGTATGGGGATGCGCCCTGCGGCAAATGTACAAGACCAACAACGTAAAACCAAATGCCACCACCATACCAATCAAGGGAGCCAGAAAAATGAATGCCGCAATCTTCAGAATGATACTCAACTGGATGGCCTCAAAACCGTGTGCCATGATGGCAGCTCCGGCAAAACCTCCGATAAGCGTGTGCGAAGAAGAGGAAGGGATTCCCTTCCACCAAGTGAACAGATTCCAGGCAATAGCCGCAATCACGCCGGCCAGAATGATAGGCAAAGTAATGTAAGGCTCCATCACCGTTTTCGATACGGTGTTGGCAATGCCGAAACCGCCGATGACACACTTGGCGATGAAAAAGGCCACAAAATTGAAGAAAGCCGCCCATATCACCGCCTGAAACGGTGTAAGCACTTTGGTAGACACAATGGTGGCAATAGAATTGGCCGCATCATGAAAACCGTTGATATAATCGAATATCAGAGCCAGTACAATGATAATCACTAATAGTTCCATGCGTCCGTTCGTTTATGCGTATTTCACAATCAGGCTCCTCAAAATCTTGCCCACGTGTTCGGCTGCGTCCGTCGTTTTTTCCAACTCATACATAATCTCCTTGATTTTGATGAGTTCAATGCAGTCCTTCTCTTCTTCAAAAAGCCTGGTGATGAAAAATTCATAAATATCATCTGCCCGGTTTTCTATGTCATGCAGCTGGTTGCAATATGCGCGCAGCTTATCCGGACTCTTGCGGAATGCCTCCAGTTCATCCATGGCCTGGCCGATGAGGGCCGCTTCTTGTTGAACCATATGTCCCAGCTCTTTCCCCTTGTCCGAAATAGGATGCGGATTATAGATAGTGATACGCTTGGCACAGCTGTTTATTCCATCAATCACATCATCCATGCCCGAAGCCAGGTCATGGATATCCTCCCGGTCAAAAGGAGTAATGAAAGTAGTACCCAGTTCATCCAGAATCAGATTGGTCAGCTTATCGCCCTCGCGCTCCAAATCTTTGATTCGTTTATAATCTTCCGCCCTCTTCTCAGGCGAGTCATGGCCCAATATTTCTATCAACAGAGCCGACGAGGACAATAAAATCTCAGACAATTGCTTCAGCAAAGGAAAGAATTTCGGTTCTTTCGGTGTGAACCGGCTAAAAAAAGAATTCTTCATAATGGATAAATGTACTAAGTATATTAATTTATTTTTGTTTTCGTTGTTTCAGTCTTGCACGCAGCACTTCTACCACGGCCGGCAGTATGGAAACCACAATAATGGCCACAATCAGCAGTTTGAGGTTCTCTTGTACAAACGGAAGGTCACCGAAGAAATAACCCGCATAACAGAAGATGGCAATCCAGCAGGCGCCCCCAATCAGGTTGTACAGCATGAAGTAATAGTAATGCATCTCCCCCCCCCCCGCCACGAATGGCGCAAACGTACGGACGATAGGCACAAAACGGGCTATGATAATTGTCTTGCCTCCATACTTCTTATAGAACTCATGGGTCTTGTCGAGATGGCTTTGCTTGAATATTCTGGAATCGGGATTATTGAAGAGCCTTTGCCCGAAGAAATGCCCTATCATGTAGTTGCAAGAGTCGCCCAATACCGCGGCAACAAACAATATCAAAGCCAGCACATTGACCTC
>ERZ791719.678-NODE-678-length-13683-cov-3.38913_pt1 | contig 13683 bp, 10 predicted proteins | sample MGYA00510338_ERZ791719 | MGnify/ENA primary metagenome ERZ791719 (study PRJEB30046, sample SAMN00715131) | human gut metagenome | study: EMG produced TPA metagenomics assembly of the A metagenome-wide association study of gut microbiota in type 2... | reverse complement strand
AAGCATTGCAAGTAGCTGCCCTGAAAAACGGGACAGTGATTGACCATATCCCATCAGAAAAACTCTTTACTGTCGTACAACTTCTGGGCGTGGAGCAAATGAAGTGTAACATCACCATCGGCTTCAACCTCGACAGCAAAAAGCTAGGGAAAAAAGGCATTATCAAAATCGCCGACAAGTTTTTCTGCGACGAAGAAATCAACCGCATATCGGTAGTAGCACCTTACGTAAAACTGAACATTATCCGCGACTATGAAGTCGTTGAAAAGAAAGAAGTCAGAATGCCGGACGAACTGCACGGCATCGTAAAATGCGCCAATCCGAAATGTATCACGAACAATGAACCTATGTCTACATTATTTCATGTGATAGACAAGGATAATTGCATCGTGAAGTGCCATTATTGCGAGAAAGAACAGAAACGCGAGGAAATCACCATCCTCTAGTTTCTCCATTCCTCATTCTTAATTTTTTATTAAATTGAAACAAGACTGGAAACCGGGAACGATGATCTATCCGCTGCCTGCCGTATTGGTGAGTTGCGGAAAAGATGAAAGTGAATATAATATTATAACAGTAGCATGGACGGGTACGATTTGCACAAACCCGCCCATGTGCTATATATCCGTACGACCGGAACGACACTCCTACGACATCATCAAGAAAAATATGGAGTTCGTCATCAATCTGACAACTAAAGATATGGCGTTCCCCACCGACTGGTGCGGAGTACGTTCGGGACGGAATTATCGTAAATTCGAAGAGATGAAACTCACTCCGGGACGCTGCACCGTAGTCAGCGCACCGCTGATCGAAGAGTCTCCCCTCTGCATCGAATGTCGCGTGAAGGAAATTGTTTCGCTCGGTTCGCATGATATGTTTATCGCCGATGTGGTAAACGTCCGTGCAGACGACCGGAACCTGAATCCCGAAACCGGCAAGTTCGAACTGGCGGAAGCGAACCCGCTGGTATATGTGCACGGAGGATATTACGACCTGGGAGAAAAAATAGGGAAATTCGGCTGGAGTGTAGAAAAGAAGAAATAAAGAAAAAAGTACTGCCATGAATATACTGCGCAACATAATTCTTTTCGGTTGGATGGCGATAGCTTGTACAGCTTTCGCCCAAGATCGTAACGCAGATAAAGTGGAACGTCCCAACACGAAGAAAATCAACTTCGGTATCAAAGCCGGATTTAATTCTTCCATGTTTATGGTATCCGAATTGAAAATCAAAGACGTAACGATCGACGAAGTACAAAATAATTATAAGATCGGCTATTTTGGCGCGATCTTCATGCGCTTTAATATAAAGAAGCATTTCATTCAGCCGGAAGCATCCTATAATGTCAGCAAAGGCGAGATCACCTTTGACAAACTTGGTTCGCAGCACCCTGCCATCGAACCCGATTATGCTTCCGTACAATCCGTACTTCACAGTATCGACTTCCCTGTTCTCTACGGATATAATGTAGTGAAAAAAGGACCTTACGGAATGTCTATCTTTGCCGGTCCCAAACTCCGGTATCTATGGGGAAAGCAGAACGAAATCACTTTCACAAACTTCGACCAGAAAGGGATTCATGAAAAGCTGTATCCGCTCAATGTCAGCGTCGTGATCGGTGTCGGCGTCAATATCTCCCGCATCTTTTTCGACTTCCGCTACGAACAGGGGATAGGAAATATCTCCAAATCCATCGTTTATGACAATATCAATTCAGACGGCAGCACGGGAGTCAGCCCTATCATTTTCCGCCGCCGCGACAGCGCATTAAGTTTCTCGTTCGGATTCATTCTTTAAAGAACATCCGACAGCCGACTGATGAACTTTTGATAGTCGGCAACCGGCAAAAACAGACACCTCCTATTCATTCCGTACGATAAATTATCCATTATCTATTAATTTCCTCCATTTACTAACATTTTTCTTATAGTTCCTTCGTTCTTTATTTATTTTCACTAACTTTGTGCGCTTAAAATAGGTATCTCGAATTAAAAATTTAATCTTACTTATAAAAAGAATGAAAAGAGACGACTTAATTTTCGACATCATCGAAAAAGAGCACCAACGTCAGCTGAAAGGTATCGAGCTGATTGCATCTGAAAACTTTGTAAGTGACCAGGTAATGCAGGCAATGGGTTCTTGCCTGACTAACAAGTACGCAGAAGGTTATCCGGGCAAACGTTACTACGGAGGTTGTGAAGTAGTTGACCAAAGCGAACAAATCGCTATCGACCGCCTGAAAGAAATCTTCGGTGCCGAATGGGCAAACGTACAACCGCATTCAGGAGCACAAGCCAATGCAGCCGTATTTCTGGCTGTTTTGAATCCGGGCGACAAGTTTATGGGATTAAACCTCGCACACGGCGGACACCTTTCTCACGGTTCATTAGTAAACACTTCCGGCATTATCTACACTCCTTGCGAATACAATCTGAATCAGGAAACCGGCCGTGTAGACTACGACCAGATGGAAGAAGTTGCTTTGCGCGAAAAGCCGAAAATGATTATCGGCGGCGGCTCTGCTTATTCCCGCGAATGGGACTACAAACGTATGGATGCGTGAAATCGCAGATAAAGTAGGCGCTATCCTGATGATCGACATGGCTCACCCTGCGGGTCTGATCGCTGCCGGACTGTTGGAGAACCCGGTTAAATATGCACACATCGTCACTTCGACTACACATAAAACACTTCGCGGACCTCGTGGTGGGGTCATCATGATGGGAAAAGATTTCCCTAATCCTTGGGGAAAGAAAACTCCGAAGGGTGAAATCAAAATGATGTCTCAATTACTGGATTCAGCTGTATTCCCAGGTGTACAGGGCGGACCGTTGGAACACGTAATCGCTGCCAAAGCCGTAGCTTTCGGCGAAATCCTGCAACCGGAATACAAGGAATATGCAAAACAGGTTCAGAAGAATGCTGCCGTACTGGCACAGGCCTTGATAGACCGTGGTTTTACAATCGTTTCCGGTGGTACGGACAATCACTCCATGCTGGTTGACCTGCGTAGCAAATACCCTGATCTGACAGGTAAGGTAGCAGAAAAAGCATTAGTTTCTGCTGACATTACCGTGAATAAGAACATGGTTCCGTTTGACAGCCGTTCTGCTTTCCAAACTTCCGGTATCCGTCTGGGTACTCCTGCCATCACAACCCGTGGTGCGAAAGAAGACCTGATGATCGAAATTGCCGAAATGATCGAAACAGTTCTGTCTAACGTGGAAAATGAAGAGGTGATCGCACAAGTACGTGCACGTGTCAATGAGACAATGAAGAAATATCCTCTTTTTGCTGATTAAGATTTCTTTCTTTGAGTAACCAAATGCCGGTAATGTGAATTAGCAGCATTTGTGTTCAACATTTCATAAAGAATTTCTTTTGAATTTTATAAGCCTGCTTTCTGTGAAGAAAACAGGCTTTTCTTTTTTATTTATTAACAGAATCAGACAAACTATCTGCTCGAAAAGATGTTTTCTTACTACAAAAAGAGAAATTGAAATACGCACTATACTCTTCCGGAAAGCAGCGACTTCAATCGTACAGTGTATCAGACAAGGTCAACATACCGGTACACTGGACTCTATATACAATCATCCCCGTCTTCCCAAACTATCAGAAGTGGAAAGACGGGGATTTATATTGGATGATTGACAGTACAGAAATATACTAAATGAAATAGTAAAAATCAGCTCAGTCCTTCAATTTCACCATCTACAATGTCGATATGCAACGCTTGCGGTTCTTTGGGCAATCCCGGCATACGAAGGATTTCTCCTGCAATCGCTACAATCATTTCGGCACCGTTATTAATCACTATATCCTTGATATGGAACTCGAAATTATTCACGGCGCCATAAATCTTCGGATCGGCAGAAAAAGAGTATTGTGTCTTGGCAATACAAACCGGATAATGAGTGATTCCCATTTTCTCAATCAGCTTGATGCGGTTGCGGGCGATGCTGCTGTACGTAATGACGCTGGCTCCATAAAGGTTGGTAGCCACTTTCTCAATCTTCTGCTGTATGCTGTCTTCTTCTTTATACGTATAACGCAAAGGTTCGGACGGATTATTTTCTATCGTATCGACTACGAGGCGGGCCATATCTACCGCTCCATCACCACCGTCGCTGAACGCATTATTGATGGCGTAACCTACCCCCAACTGTTCGCAGTGCTCGCGCAGCATTTCCATTTCCTCGTCCGTGTCGGTGGCAAACTTATTGAAAGCAACCACTACCGTCTGTCCGAAGGAGCGAAGATTACGAATATGTTTATCCAGATTGCGCAATCCTTCTTTCAGTCCTTCCATGTTCGGTTCCTTGATGCGGTCGAGACTGACACCACCGTGCATCTTCAGTCCTTGCGCCGTAGCGACAATCACAGTCAGTTTGGGCTGGAGTCCGCTTTTGCGGCATTTGATGTTATAGAACTTTTCAGCACCGAGGTCTGCGCCGAATCCGGCTTCCGTGATCACATAGTCACCGAATGACATTGCCAGTTTGGTGGCAAGAATAGAGTTACAGCCATGAGCGATATTGGCAAACGGTCCGCCGTGTACGAAAGCGGCGGTACCTTCGGTCGTCTGCACCAGATTCGGATGGATGGCGTCTTTCAGCAATACCGTGATAGCTCCCGCCACTCCGAGATCTTTCACCGTAAAAGGCTGGTCATCATATGTAAAACCAAGCAGAATATTTTCAATGCGGCGGCGCAAGTCTTCCACATCTTTGGAAAGGCAGAGAATGGCCATAATTTCCGAAGCCGGAGTAATATCGAAGCCTGACTCCTGCGTGATGCCGTTCGACTTGGGTCTTAGTCCGACTACGATGCTGCGCAACGAACGGTCGTTCACGTCGAGCACCCGACGCCAGAGAATTTCTTTCAATCCGAAACCTTTCGCCTGATTCTGATAAAGATAATTATCGAGCAAAGCAGAAATCATGTTATGCGCGGAAGTAATCGCATGAAAGTCTCCCGTAAAATGAAGGTTGATCTTCTCCATCGGAAGCACCTGTGCATATCCCCCACCCGCTGCTCCTCCCTTCATACCGAAGCAAGGACCGAGAGACGGCTCGCGCAAAGCGACAATCGCCTTCTTTCCGATTTTGTTCAGTCCCAGGGCGAGACCGATAGATACTGTAGTTTTGCCGATACCCGCCTTTGTCGCTGTGATGGCAGTTACCAGGACAAGGTTACTTTTCTTCACTTTCTCCTCGTCGATCAGTTGTTCGGGAATCTTCGCGATGTAGCGACCATAATTTTCGACTTCTTCACGAGGGATTCCGATGCTTTCGGCAACTTGCTTGATCTTTTTCAACTCGACACTGCGAGCTATTTCTATGTCTGATTTCATACAGAATATGATTAGTTTTATTTGAAGTGACAAAAGTATAACAAAAAAGCGAAACTGAGAAATTTAAGACGCTCTCTCGTTTACCCGGGACTTCCGCACAATTAATTTATATTTTTAGAAACTATGACGATAACGTACTTAACCCACTAAACTCTTTTTGCACAAGAACTGTTGTTATGAACATAACCTAAACAAGAACAACATATATGGAATGGATTATTAATCAACTCAGGGATCATCCCGAACTTGCCATTTTCCTCACTTTATTCGCCGGCTTCTGGCTGGGCAGATTCAAAATAGGAAAATTTTCGTTGGGAACAGTAACCAGCGTGCTACTGGTCGGAGTACTGGTAGGACAATTAAACATTAGTGTAGACGGCCCGATGAAAGCTGTCTTTTTCCTCCTGTTTTTATTCGCTGTGGGCTATAAGGTAGGTCCGCAATTCTTTCGCGGATTGAAGAAAGACGGATTGCCGCAAGTAGGATTTGCCGTCCTGATGTGCATTGTCAGCCTCATCGCCCCATGGATACTTGCCAAAATCATGGGCTACCATGTAGGCGAGGCTGCCGGATTGCTGGCAGGCTCACAGACCATTTCCGCAGTAATCGGTGTGGCAAGCGACACGATCAATCAATTAAGCATCAGCGATGCGCAGAAAGCGACATTTATCAATGCCATCCCCGTAGCATACGCTGTGACTTATATTTTCGGTACGGCAGGTTCCGCATGGATTCTGGCTTCACTCGGTCCCAAAATGTTGGGCGGACTGGAGAAGGTGAAAGCGGACTGCAAAGAGCTGGAAGCCAAAATGGGAACTTCCGAAGCAGATGAACCCGGATTTTACACCGCCCTCCGCCCCGTCGTATTCCGTGCTTATAAAATAGATAACGAATGGTTCGGCAAAGGAAAAACGGTCAGCGAACTGGAGAACTATCTGGTGGAAAACGATAAACGGCTGTTTGTAGAACGCGTACGGCAAAAGGGCGTCATAGAAGAAGTCACCCCGGATATGCTTCTACAACCGGGCGATGAAGTCGTATTAAGCGGCCGCCGTGAATATGCAATCGGCGAAGAAGACTGGATCGGTCCGGAAGTGATCGACGCCCAACTGCTCGACTTTCCGGCAGAGACGCTTCCGGTAATGGTCACCCACCGCACATTCGCAGGCGAAAAGGTCTCCACGATCCGTGCGCTGAAATTCATGCACGGAGTCAGTATCCGCAGTATCAAGCGAGCAGGCATCAATGTTCCGGTACTTGCTCAGACAGTGATCGACTCCGGTGATATTCTCGAACTGACCGGAACAAAACTCGAAGTAGAAACTGCCGCCAAACAGATGGGCTATATCGATCGCCCCACCAACCAGACAGATATGATCTTCGTGGGACTGGGTATCCTGCTCGGTGGTCTGGTCGGCGCACTTGCCATTCACCTGGGAGGTATCCCGATCAGCCTGTCCACCAGTGGAGGTGCCTTGATCGCAGGACTCGTATTCGGCTGGCTGCGCAGCAAACATCCGACCTTTGGCGGTATCCCCGAACCTTCGTTGTGGGTATTGAATAATGTGGGATTGAATATGTTTATCGCTGTTGTCGGCATCGCTGCCGGACCTAGTTTCGTGACCGGTTTCAAGGAAGTAGGATTCAGCCTGTTTATCGTCGGTGCACTGGCAACCGCCATCCCTCTTCTCAGCGGACTGCTGATGGGAAGATATCTGTTCAAGTTCCACCCTGCCCTCACACTGGGATGTACAGCCGGAGCACGTACCACAACCGCCGCACTGGGAGCTATTCAGGACGCACTAGGAAGCGATACTCCCGCGTTAGGATACACCGTGACGTATGCAGTCGGTAATACACTACTGATTATCTGGGGAGTAGCCATCGTATTGCTCATGTAAATGTCAGTATAATGAATGTATAGGAAATCAAAATTAAGTATCAAAACAATAAGAACCATTATGGAAAAGAAAACAACTGGCACAGCTATCACCAAGAACTTTGCCAAAAAGATGGAAACGATCAGCCCTTTCGAACTTAAAAACAAGCTCATCGAAATGGCTGACGAGAGTATCAAGAAAATGGCCCATACCATGCTGAACGCAGGACGAGGCAACCCGAACTGGATTGCGACCGAACCGCGTGAAGCATTCTTCCTGTTAGGAAAATTCGGAATTTGCGAATGTCGCCGTGTCCAATCCCTGGAAGAAGGAATAGCAGGCATCCCACAACAGGAAGGAATAGCCGCCCGCTTCGAGGCTTTCCTCAAAGAAAACGAGAAAGAAGCCGGAGCCAAGTTACTGAAAGAAACCTATAATTATATGTTGATGGAGCACGCAGCTGATCCGGATAGACTGGTTCATGAATGGGCGGAATCGGTCATCGGCGACCAGTATCCTGTCCCCGACCGTATCCTGCACTTCACCGAACTGATCGTACAGGATTATCTGGCACAGGAAATGTGCGACCGCCGTCCCCCTAAAGGCACATTCGACCTCTTCGCTACCGAAGGCGGAACGGCTGCCATGTGCTATGTATTCGATTCATTGCAGGAGAACTTCCTGCTGAATCAAGGAGACTCTATCGCTCTGATGATTCCGGTCTTCACGCCTTACATCGAGATTCCGGAATTACGCCGTTATCAGTTTGATGTTACCGAAATATCTGCCGATCAGATGACACCGGACGGGCTGCACACCTGGCAATATAAAGATGAAGATATCGATAAGCTGAAGAATCCGCAGATAAAAGCGTTGTTCATCACCAATCCGAGCAATCCGCCCAGTTACGCGCTGAGCCCGGAGACTGCCGCACGTATTGTCAACATCGTAAAGAATGACAATCCGAATCTGATGATCATTACGGACGATGTGTACGGAACATTCATACCTCACTTCCGTTCGTTGATGGCGGAATTGCCGCATAATACACTCTGCGTCTATTCCTTCTCCAAGTATTTCGGAGCCACAGGATGGAGAAATGCAGTGATAGCCCTACACGAAGACAACATCTACGACAAAATGATTGCCCGCCTGTCGGAGGAGCAAACAGCAATCTTAAACAAGCGTTATGCAAGCCTCAGTTTACATCCCGAGAAGATGAAGTTTATTGACCGCATGGTAGCCGACAGTCGGCAGATTGCACTGAACCATACCGCAGGACTCTCGCTGCCCCAGCAAATGCAGATGAGCCTGTTCGCCGCCTTCTCCCTTCTCGACAAGGAAGACCGGTACAAGGCAAAGATGCAGGAAATCATCCACCGTCGACTGCATGCACTCTGGGACAGCACCGGCTTTACGCTGATAGAAGACCCGCTGCGTGCCGGATATTATTCGGAAATCGACATGCTGGTATGGGCAAAGAAATTCTACGGTGACGAATTTGCAGACTATCTGCAAAAGACCTACAATCCGCTCGACGTTGTTTTCCGCCTTGCCAACGAGACTTCGCTCGTCCTGCTGAACGGCGGCGGATTTGCCGGACCGAAATGGAGTGTCCGTGTTTCGCTCGCCAATCTGAACGAAGCCGATTACGTAAAAATAGGACAAAGTATCAAGCGCGTACTGGATGAGTATGCAGAAAATAGGTAATACTTATTATTTAAAGCGGGAAGTATCCACCTCTTCCCGCTTTTTTTCCTTGTATCCTCCGAATTTGTAGTTGAAGGAAATACCGAAGGCACGGGTAGTCTTCATATAGTGATTCTTCACATTCTGTTGTCCGAAACGGACATTAGTCGAAATGGTGGAAGTATTAAATATGTCGTCGCATTTCAAGGTCAGTTGTGCTTTTCCCTTTGCGAAAGTATAGCGCAGGGCCGCATCCAGATTTCCCGAACGGGGAAGGTCGAAAATGCCTTGTATCGCCTTGTTCTGATAAAATCCGCTTAGAGTAAACTTCAAATCGGGTTTGGTGGAGAGAGTGAAGGTATTGTTCATTGTCAATACAAACGTATACAGTTTGCGGTCGAACGGGATATCCCAGAAATCACTGTCTTTCTGACGGTAACGAAAGCCGATTGCCGTGATGCGGGAGTCCAGCCATTTCTTCACTTTAAAGGGAACTACCATTACCAAGCCCGCCTGTTCCGAGAAGTCGAAGTTAAAGCATTTATAGATCTCGACCAGACGTTCCGGAGACTGGTAAAGCGTCTGCATTTCCTTGTTTTTCGTGCGGCTGTAATAGGCGGTCAGCACATATTTACCTTTTAATATATAGCTAATGTTAGCTTCGTAGTTGGTTGCCGGTTTGAGGAAGGGATTTCCCTGAATCTCGGAATAAGCGCCCATGTAGGAAGTGGAGTTCTGCATACTCCAGTATTCCGGATATTCTTTGTCGCTGCTCAATGAAAATTGCAGGATATGTCCCGGAGCAGGCAAATAAGTCAGGTTGGCAACCGGATACAGGCTCCATTCGTTCCACATATCCGTATGATATTGCTCGGCAGCCAGAGAGACGTCCGCCGAAAGTTTCTCACCGAAGCTCTTGCTGAGTCCGGCATAAAAGTTCAGCGTCTGCTCGCGACGACGGGATTGCATGTTGTTGTCCGGCAGTAAAGTTTCCGTTTCGGGATCGAAATACATTTGATAACTATTGTCCAATGCGGTCGTATAAGCAATACCATAATTCAATCCCCAGTCTGCGCCCAAAGTATGTTCTTGTCCGGCATAGAAACGCCATTGGTTGATCCGTTGGTTATCTTTGCTCAGGAAGTTCAGTGTTTCTTCTCCCAGTGTGCTGTAAAGCAGCTGACTGCCGGGAGCATGATAATAGGTAAATTCCGCTCCGGCTTTCAGTCCGAAAGGAGTCTGATAGTCGAGTTTGGCATTATGAAGCTGTCCTTCCGAGTGCGAATCGGTGACCGAGTTCTGCGCACCGGTGACTGTGGCGTAAGGTTTGACATCGGTGAAAGCAGTGGTATAAACCAAGCTCAGCAAATGCTTGTCGGTAAAGGCATAGTCCATCCCAAGGCGTATCTGGTGATTGTTGTGGCGGGAAGTAGTGATATCATACATATTCATCGGATGCACCGAACCGTCGGCGAGCGTGTGAAGCGCTTCCTTGTCTGTCTCCCTCCGTTCGCGGCTGTAAGAGTAAGAGTAGAGAAGATCAGCAGAAAATTTGCGTCCGGAGTATAGAAGGCTCGCACGCTCTGCCAGAGATTCGTAGTGTAATTGGCTGTAGGCAGTATATAGTTCTCCCTGAAGAGAAGGTTCTTTTCCCATGCCCGAAGTCAGTATCAAATTGATCATCGGTCCGCGCACCTGATAACGTGCCGGAGCGGAATACATCACTTCCGCCTTTTCAATCCGACTGACGGGCATTGATTTCAGCAGGGTGCTTAATTGCTCTACAGAGAGGGTGGTCACTTTTCCGTTGATAACCACAGTGACCGGTTGCCCTCCCAACATCAGGGCATCATTCATGGAGACAACTCCCGGCAGGTTCTTTACCGCATCATAGGCATTGTCTACCGGCAGGCTGCCGACCAGTCTCGGAACGTCGTATACCAGTTTCCCCTGTTCGGCTTTTACTACCGGACGTTCGCCGGTGATCATGACTTCGGGAAGTTCCCGATACAGGCTGTCTATATAGGCTACGTTTTTTACGCTGTCGGCAGGTTCCTGCGCTGTCTGTACCTGCTGTGCAGAAGCGTACATCCAATACATGAAAAGTAACAAAAGCAGTAAATAAGTTCGTTTCATATCGCATTTATTTTTGAGTATGCTGCAAAATACGGGAGAAAAAACGAAACTTTACGTTATCGCCGGCTTATCTAGTGTTATTTAGTCTTATCAAAGAGAAGAAAAATAACAGTTTCATACTATCTTTGTCCGTATGAAACTACCGTTGAAACATATCATTATCCTTGTCATCTGCTCGCTGACAGGCATCTTTGTTTACCAGACATATTGGCTGACAGGGCTTTACCGCACGATGAAGCAGGAAATGAACAATAATATAAAAGACGCCATGCGTACGAGCGACTTTAATGAAATCGTGCTTCGCGTCAACGAACTGCAAAAGGATAATGTGGAACATGGTTCGGTCACCGTTTCCGCCGGATATGGTGCGGACGGCAAGTCGCTGGTGACAAGCCAGACTGTCTCTTATACAGACAGTACCTACAAAGACACCCTGCATACACGCACGGAAACAGCAGTAGATACCCTGGCCGTCAATGACAATGATCCGGATGCCAGCGCCGTTGCCTCCAGCGAAAGCGGACTCGATGTATTATTAAAGAGACAGGACTCGATGAAAGAACTCATACTCAGCGTCCAACAGGGTATGCACTCCGGCGTGGACACCTACATCGACATCAACCTGCAAAAATATGACAGTCTACTCACCGATGTACTGAAAGCACACAACATAGATGTGCCTCACCGTACCTTATATATATACAGCGGAGCCACTCAGGATTCATCCCAGACATTCATAGATACACTGGGCATCGCAGGAGACAGCACCTATATCCCCAGCCCGAAAGCCATCCGCTACGATTACGAATTCAACAGGCACCACAGTCAACGCTACCAACTGATAATGGAACCCATCACCTCCCTGGTATGGAAACAAATGACCGGCATCCTGGTCACTTCATTTGTCATCTTCCTCATCCTCGGATTTTCCTTCTGGTTCCTCATCCGGACACTGCTGAAACAAAAAACGCTGGAAGAAATGAAGAGCAACTTTACGAACAACATCACGCATGAGTTAAAGACCCCGATTGCCGTGGCGTATGCCGCCAACGATGCACTGCTGAATTTCAACCAAGCGGAAGAAAAGAGCAAACGTGACCAATATCTGCGCATCAGCCAAGAACAGCTACAGCGCTTGAGCGGACTCGTCGAACAGATTCTTTCCATGAGCATGGAAAGCCGCAAGACGTTCAGACTGCACCCCGAAGAGATTTGTCTGAAAGAACTGATTACTTCTTTAATAGAGCAGCACCAGCTAAAAGCGGATATCCCCGTACACATAACACTGGAAACAGAACCGGAAGCACTGACGATAGTAGCCGACCGCACTCATTTCAGCAATATCATCAGTAACCTGATAGACAATGCCGTGAAATATTCGAAACAAGAAGCAGAGATTATGATTCAGTGCCGCCAAACGGGGGAAACAGTGACTATCACCGTCTCCGATCATGGAATAGGTATTCCGCTTGACAAGCAGAAACATATATTCGACAAATTCTATCGCGTTCCGACCGGAAATCTTCATAACGTGAAAGGATACGGCTTAGGACTTTTCTATGTCAAAAGCATGGTCGAAAAACATGGAGGCACCATCACCGTCAAAAGTGAATCCGGCAAAGGAAGTACATTTACCATTACTATCTAAAACATCAAAAACATGAGCAAAAACGACATTACAGTATTGTTGGTGGAAGACGAACTGACACTCGCCATGATTATCAAAGATACGCTCGAGGAAAACGGTTTTACCATCCATACCGCCTCCGACGGCGAAGAAGGATTGCATCTTTTCTTTGAACTTCGGCCGGACGTGCTGGTGGCCGATGTGATGATGCCCAAAATGGACGGCTTCGAAATGGTACGCCGCATCCGGCAGACGGACAAGCAGACACCTGTACTGTTTCTGACTGCCCGTTCGGCCATCAACGATGTGGTAGAAGGATTCGAACTCGGAGCAAACGATTATCTGAAAAAGCCTTTCGGCATGCAGGAACTAATCATACGTATCAAGGCGCTGATGGGAAAAGCGTTCAGCTTCACGGAGACAAAAGTATCCAGCCGTTTTGAGATAGGAAGTTATCTGTTCGATCCGGTCGCGCAGACATTGCTGCATGCCGGAGTGAGACAGGAACTCTCCCACCGCGAGTCGGAAATACTGAAACGGCTTTGTGAGAACCGGAATCAGGTGGTCAATACGCAGGACGTTCTGCTGGAACTTTGGGGAGATGACAGTTTCTTCAATTCCCGGAGTCTGCATGTGTTCATCACGAAACTGCGGCATAAGTTGTCGCAGGATGAGCAAATACGTATCGTCAATGTGCGGGGAATTGGCTATAAACTCATTGCAAGCTAAGCTCTAAAATAGTGTCACTATCCTACTGGTATAGTGTCACTATCCCCACAGGATACTTACACTATCTCAGCGGGATAGTGACACCATCCCGACGAGACAGCGGCACACTCCTTTTTAAAGGATTTTTCTCTAAGAAAACATAACGGAAGCAGGCAGTCAGACTAAAAATCTCTATCTTTGTCATCAATCAACCTTTACGAAGATGAGAAAACTGATTCTATTTCTTTCGCTGATATTATCGGTCGGTTTTGCATCCGCACAG
>ERZ791719.670-NODE-670-length-13782-cov-2.7317_pt1 | contig 13782 bp, 10 predicted proteins | sample MGYA00510338_ERZ791719 | MGnify/ENA primary metagenome ERZ791719 (study PRJEB30046, sample SAMN00715131) | human gut metagenome | study: EMG produced TPA metagenomics assembly of the A metagenome-wide association study of gut microbiota in type 2... | reverse complement strand
TCGTTAATCCTTTCATCGCGTCCATACTAGCCATATAAGAGGACTTATATCCAACGTCGAACCGAGCTTGGACTGCCTCGACGACAACGATCGCATCGTCCACCACCGTACCGATCACCAATACCAAAGCGAATAAAGTGATCAAGTTGATGCTAAATCCGGCGACCGTCATAAAGGCGAACGTACCGATCAAGGAAACTACGATCGCTACCAACGGAATCAGCGTAGAACGGATATCCTGCAAGAAGACATATACCACAAGGATAACGAGGATAATGGCCTCTATCAAGGTTTTTACAACCTCATGGATCGAGGCGTACAAGAAATCATTCGTACTCATCAATTTTACGACCTCGATACCTTTCGGGAAGTCTTTCGAGGCTTCCTCAAGAAAAGCGTCGATCTTATTATTCACCTCCGTGGCATTCGATCCGGCTGTCTGGAAAACCATACAGGAGATACCCGGCTTACCGTTTGTTTGTCCGATATAGGCATAACTCTCCTTTCCTAACTCAATGTCCGCTATCTCTTTTAGCTTCAATACCTCTCCATCCTCGGTGGAGCGGATCACGATATCGCCGAATTCCTCCGGAGTAAGCAGGCGTCCGCTATATTTCATGGTGTACTGATACGTCTCGTCCGAGTTCTCGCCTAAAGAACCCGTGGCGGACTCAATATTTTGCTCGGCCAACACGGAGGTCACGTCCGAGGGGATCAATTTGTATTGGGCCATAACGTCGGGCTTCATCCAGATACGCATACTGTAATCCACCCATAACCATCAACTCGCCGACTCCGGAGATACGGAGTATCTCTGGTTTTAGGTTGATGCTGATGTAATTACTGAGGAAGTTCTCGTCATAAGAACCGTCCGGGCTATAGAGCGAGAAGATCTGTAACATACTGGTCTGGCGCTTGGAAGTCGTGACACCCACTTGGGTAACCTCGGCCGGCAATTGCCCGGTCGCTTTCGATACACGGTTCTGTACGTTTACGGCGGCCATGTCCGGATCGGTTCCTTGTTGGAAATAGATCGTGATCGTGGCGGTACCGGAGTTGGTAGCCGTGGAGGTCATGTAGGTCATATCTTCCACGCCGTTGATCGCCTCTTCCAAAGGGGCTACGACACTCTTCTGCATGGTCTCGGCATTCGCCCCGAAGTAAGTCGTACTGACCATAACGGTAGGAGGGGCGATATCCGGATATTGTTCTACGGGCAAGGTGAAAAGCCCGATGATACCCGCAACCATAATCGTGATGGAAATTACGGCGGACAGTACGGGGCGTTCTATAAATGTGCTAACTTTCATTGTTCTTAATTTTGTTTTACTTCAATCGGTGTTCCTTCACGCAATAAACCTACGCCTTCGGCTACGATCACGTCGCCGCTATTCAATCCGGCGTTTACGATATACTCTTGTCCTCCGTTCACACGGGTCACTTCTACGGGGGCGGATTGCGTCTTGCCGTCCACTACCTTGAAGACAAATACCCGGTCTTGGATCTCGAACGTGGCGGCTTGGGGAATTACGACGCAGTTATCGTATGTAACCGGAATGATCACATTCCCGGAGCCCCCGCTATTCAATAATTGCTCCTCGTTCGGGAATGCGGCACGCAAGCTGACTGTTCCGGTGTTTTGATCGATAATGCCGCTGATCGTCTCGATCTTTCCCGTTTGGGGATAAAGCGATTTATCGTTCAGTTGAAGCTCTATCTCGGGCATATTCTCCAAGGCTTTGTCTTTCGAGCCGTATTGACGGGTCAAGGCCAATAGCTGGTTCTCGGTCATGGAGAAATACACATACATTTCGGAATTGTCCGATACCGTGGTGAGCGGTTTGGGTAGGCTTGCGCTTACTAATGCGCCTACACGATAAGGCAGGGTTCCGATGACGCCGTTCGAGGGGCTTTTCACTTCCGTGTAAGAAAGGTTGTTACGGGCGTTCACCTCTTGTGCCTCCGCTTGGGCTAATTGGGCTTTTGCCGAGAGTAGTGTGTTGTAGGCGGTCTTTAGGTCGAACTCGGAAACTACTTTGTTCTTATACAATTCTTGTTTACTCTCGTAGGTCAGTTGCGCTGTCGCTACAGATGCCTTAGCGGCCTCTACGTTCGCAATGGCGGTGTTTAAGGCCGCTTCATAAGGAACTTGATCAATAATAAATAGGACTTGTCCTTTTTTTACGCTCTCGCCTTCTGCTACGCAAAGCTTTGTAATAAAACCGGATACTTGCGGATAAATATCAATATCCTGTTTTCCTCGAATACTCGCCGAGTAATTATTGGACAAAGTCTTCTCCGAAGTGGATACAGTCATTGTCGCATACCCTGAACTTTGTTGGATTACAGGGTTTTGTTTACACCCAACAGCTACGATACACCATAAGGCGATCGCAGTCTTCATCAATCGATTTTGCTTTTTCATCTTAACTAATACCTATATTTTCGGATGCAAAGCTACTCGCTTATCGGCGACCCATTGTTTCCACAATGAGGCGGTGATTGTTCATTTTGAGATGAAATGATCCGTTATATGCTAATGATCTCTTATATTTGCGGGCAAAATAGTAGACATATGAATCCATTTGAGATAGAGAGAGGAGAGTCGTTCATAATAGGCGATTCCGATTTGAGGGAGTTATTGGATCGTCCTTACAAGAGCGGATATGGCATGATCTTATTTTGCTATAAAGGAACGGCGAATATATCCGTCGATTTGAGCCGATGGGATATCCGGCGCAACACGGTGATCGTATTGATACCGGATACGATCCTGACGTTGAACGCGAGTAGCGAGGATTTCAAGGTACAATATATATCCTTTTCGAAGGTCTTGTTCGACGAGGCCGTATTCCGGCTGGATCCGCCCTTTTTCCGCTTCATAAAAGATAATCCTTGCTATACGCATCCCGCCGATCAAGAGGAGACCATAAACGTGATCATCCGGCTGTTTTGGCTGATTTACATGGATCGGGATAACGTGTACCGTGATATGATCGTGAAAAACCAGTTGCAATGCTTCTTCCTTAATATGTATGATAAGACAAGGTACTCCTTCTCGAGCCGCCAGCAAAATGGGTGCAACCGTGGGGAGGAGTTGTTCCATAAGTTCATCAATTGCATCCATGCCCATTATCTCGACCAGAAAGAGGTCTCTTTCTATGCGAACGAGCTTTGTATCTCTCCCCGTTATCTCTCCACTATCACCCGGCAAGTGACGGGCGAGTCGGCGAAGACCATTATAGACCGGCATATCATATTGGAGACAAAGGTGTTGTTGCGTACCACGGAAATGACCGTGCAGGAGATAACGAATCACTTGAACTTTCCCAGCCAATCCTATCTGGGACGGTATTTCAAGAAGCATACCGGGGAGTCACCCATAGAGTATCGAATGAAAAGGAAGTGATATGTCTTTTTGTAGATATGGTTGACTCTTAAAGAATCAACCATATCTACAAAAAGACACCATGGAAGTTTGTTCTTATAAAGCCGTGGAAGCCTTTTCCGTTTGCCCTTGATCGAACGTATCCGTGATTAAGGTAAGGGCACCATCTCCCGTCACGTTGCAAGCCGTACCGAAGCTGTCTTGCAAAGCGAATATCGTAAGCAATAATGCCGTTCCTGCCTCGTCGAAACCTAGAATAGCGATGATCAAGCCCAATGAGGCGAGCACCGTACCGCCCGGTACGCCGGGAGCGCCGATCGCGAAGAAACCAAGCAAGATGATAAATACGAGCATGGTCGTGAAGTCCGGCATACTTCCATATAATATTTGTGAGACGGTCAATACGAAAAACACTTCCGTCAAGATAGAGCCGCATAGATGGATGTTCGCGAACAGGGGGACAGTCACGTCAATTACTTCCTCTCGCAAAATCTTGCTTTTCTTGGCGCAGGTCAAGGCCGTGCCCAAGGTGGCGGCGGATGACATGGTGCCTAAGGCTGTCAAATAAGCGGGTCCGTAGTATTTCAATACGCCCCAGCTATTTTTCCGGGAGTAAATCGATGCGACTACATACAGTAAGGTCAACCAGATGTAATGGCAAATGATGACAATCAACAGGACGGATAAAAAGATAGGCAACTGCTTCGTAATCGCCCCCTCATAACTGAGGACACAGAAATTCGCGGCGATGAAAAGCGGCAACACCGGCATCAAGACCCGTTCTACCAATTTAAGCACCATGTTCTGGAATACTTCCAGCAACCTCTCCATCTCCTCGGATTTAACCCATGCGGTAGAAAGTCCCAGCATCACGGCCAATACCAATGCCGACATAACGCTCATCACTGGCGGAATCTCTAGATTAAACAACATGGGAGGGATGTCTTTTAGATCTTCCGAGGCGGTTTGAATATGCAAATGCGGTATTAACTCGTAACCCACAACGGCGCCAAAGGTAGCGGCGCCAACCGATGACAGGTATGCGATACTAAAAGCGAATAATAAGACTTTGGATGCGTTGCTTTTTAAGCGGGCGATGGATGGTGCCACGAATCCTAGAATGATCAACGGAACCAAGAAGAAAATAATCTGTCCCGTAATTTGTTTTATGATCATGACCGCTTTTAACACAGGCTCGTTTACGACAAGCCCAACCAGAAGTCCGATCAAGACGGCCAGTATCAACCGTACGATCGTGTTGGAAAGAATCTTTTTCAGCATATTCGGATGTTTTTATTTTTCAATGACAGCAAATATAAGATATTTTCTTGTGTGAATGGGTGAGTGGACAATTTTGATTACTTTTGTTTGATGAAAACAAGATCGTTGGTTTGTATTTTATAATCAAGTAATATGAAAAACATGAGACAAGCTTTACTGGTAGCGGGCTGTTTATTGGCTACCACTACGTTATTTGCCCAGACCGAGAAAGGGGATTGGGCTCAGTTTGGTCGTTACGCGGAGGCTAACAAGACCGTGAAAGTTCCTTCGAACGTGGTATTTATGGGGAACTCCATTACAGACGGATGGTGGCCGGCGGATTCGACCTTCTTTATCCAGAATAATTTCGTAGACCGTGGGATCAGCGGACAGACAACCTCGGAAATGTTAGTTCGTTTTCGCCAAGACGTTATTAATTTGAAACCGAAAGCAGTGGTAATCATGGCGGGTATCAATGATATCGCCCACAATAACGGCGTGATCGCTTTAGAGAACGTGTATGGTAACTTGGTCTCCATGGCGGAATTGGCGAAAGTAAATAATATAAAGGTGATTTTTTGTTCCGTGATGCCGGCATACGATTTTCCTTGGAGACCGGGTATGAAGCCGGCCGATAAGGTTATCCAGCTCAATAAGTGGATCAAGGAGTATGCGGATAAGAATGGCTTGACGTACGTGGATTATCATTCCGCCATGAAAGATGAGCGAAACGGATTGCCCGCTAACCTGTCGAAAGATGGTGTGCATCCGACCTTGGAAGGCTATAAGATCATGGAGAAGATCGTGCTGGAGGCCATTCATAAAACCGTAAAGTAAGCAGATGAGAAACTATTTATTGGCTTTATCTTGTTGTACGGCTTTATCTTGTTGTACGCAAGTGGAAGTTTCCGAGGTATATACGGCGGCGGCAGAGAACTCTTTACGTGCTCCGGCCGTTCCTTTGGTCACGATCGATCCCTATACAAGCGCATGGTCGTTTGCCGATCAATTGAATGATGAGTCGGTACGGCATTGGACCGGCCGTGATTATCCGCTTCTAGGCGGTATACGAGTAGATGGTAAGTCATACCGTTTCATGGGAATGGACGATATACAGGTGACCTCGGTGATCGGTACGGCCTCGGATGGCCTATGGGAGGCCGATTATACGATGTCTCAGCCTGCCGGTGATTGGTTCGCCGAGGCTTATGATCCGAAAGGTTGGAAGCGGGGAAAAGCCGCTTTCGGAACGGAAGATAATCCGAATCGTTCCACGCATTGGTCCGCAGGCGATATCTGGGTACGTCGTACGTTTGACTGGCCCTCGGATGTGCGCAAGGATGCTCTTTACCTCCAATATTCGCACGATGATAATATCGAGGTGTATCTAAATGGAAAGCAAATCGCCGTGGCAGGGAACGGTCTGGACTATGATTTGCTGAAAGAGATACCGGAAGCGGTGGTGGAGAGCTTGAAACCTACGGGTAACGTATTGGCCGCTCATTGCCGGAACAATGGGGGAGGCGCTTATGTGGATATGGGAATCATGCGGAAGGTGAAACGAGGAGATACGTTCGATGAGAAAGCGATCCAGAAATCCGTGAACGTGATGCCTACGCAAACATTCTACACCTTTGAGTGCGGTGGTGTAAGTCTGGACTTGATTTTCACGGCTCCCTTCTTGCTGAATGATCTGGAAGCTATGACTTCTCCGTTTAATTATATAACCTATCAAGTCCGCTCCATCGACGGTAAAGATCACGACGTGCAATTATATATGGAAGCCACGCCGCAATGGGCCGTGAATACGATCGATCAAGAGGTGACTTTTGAGAAAACGGAAACCCCTGATTTAATTTACCTAAAGACAGGAACAATCGATCAAGAGGTTCTGGCGAAAACCGGGGATGATGTACGGATTGACTGGGGATATTTCTATTTGGCTATCCCAAAGAAACCGGGAGTCTCCGCAACGATCGACGAGTATTATGCTACGAAGAAAGCTTTCATGACTACTGGTAATTTACCGGCTGGATCGCAAAGTATCTCTTCGGATATGCGTGAGCAAATGACAGTCCTCGCTTATACGGACCCGATCGGCAAGGTCTCCAAGGAAACCGTCTCCGGACATTTGATGATCGGTTACGATGATTTATATTCGATCCAGTATTTCCAAGACAACCGGATGCCTTATTGGAAGCACGACGGAAAGGTGGATATTCATCAGGCGTTCGAGAAAGGGGAGGCTGCTTACGAGGATCTGATGAGACGTTGCGATTCCTTTGATTCTTCTTTGATGAGCGAGACGAGCGCCGTAGGAGGGAAGAAGTACGCCGAGTTATGCGCTATCGCATACCGGCAGGCGATCGCCGCCCATAAATTGGTGACTGATAAAGAAGGGACTCTCTTATTCCTCTCTAAAGAAAATTTCAGCAACGGTTCTATCGGAACGGTGGATATAACGTATCCTTCCGCTCCTTTATTCTTAGTGTACAATACGGATTTGTTGAAAGGAATGATGAACCCTATTTTCTATTATAGCGAGAGCGGACTGTGGAAGAAACCTTTCCCGGCTCACGACGTGGGTACATATCCGGTTGCGAACGGTCAGACCTACGGTGGCGATATGCCCGTGGAAGAAAGTGGTAATATGCTTGTGCTAGCGACTGCCATAGCGGTAGTGGATGGTAATGCCGATTATGCCGCCCAACATTGGGAGGTTTTGACTACATGGGCGAATTACTTGTTGAAGGAAGGCCTTGATCCGAAGAACCAACTTTGTACGGATGATTTCGCCGGGCATTTCGCCCATAACACGAATTTGTCCATCAAGGCAATTATGGGAGTTGCCGGCTACGGGAAATTGGCGGAGATGTTAGGCAAGACGGATATCGCTAGGCAATATACGGAAGCCGCCCGTGAGATGGCCGCTAAGTGGGTAAAAATGGCAGATGATGGCGATCATTACCGCTTGACTTTCGATAAGCCGGGTACTTGGAGCCAGAAATACAACTTGGTATGGGATCGCTTGCTGGGCTTGAATATCTTCCCAAAAGAGGTTGCCGCTATGGAAATGGCTTATTACAAGACAAAGCAAAATAAATACGGTTTGCCGTTGGATAACCGGAAGGATTATACGAAGTCCGACTGGATTTTATGGTCCGCTTGTTTGACCGGATCGATGGAGGATTTTAATACGTTGATGATTCCGGTCTGGAACTATGCCAACGAGACGACTTCACGTGTTCCTCTAAGCGATTGGCATTTTACTTCTGATGGTACGCAACGAGGTTTTCAAGCCCGTTCGGTTGTCGGGGGATATTTTATGAAGATGCTGGAAAAGAAGCTAGGAAAATAATGTTATTCTAAGAAACAGAAGGGGGATGGCCTCCTTCCGTTTCTTAGTTTTGCGCATATGGATATTCACTGGGGGCGATGCCTGTGATCTTCTTAAATATAAGGCTGAAATACTGTACGTTCGGATAACCTAGTTGCCGTGCTACCAGAGCGGGAGTATTACCGTTTTTCAGTAGCATTGTCTTAGCCACACTCAACCGTTTGAACTGAAAATATTCCTCCAGCGTTTTGCCGGTCTCGAATCTTAACAGGTCGTTGAAGTAAGCGACAGAAAGATTCAGTTCTGCCGTACAATATTCGATGGTGGGTAGCTGGCCGTTCTCTAATTTGCCGGAAATGATATACTCGTCGAGGAGCCTTTCCAATTTCTCCAAGATAGCCTTGTTCTTATTCTCCCGGGTAATGAACTGTCGCTCATAATAGCGTGTACAATAATCCAATAATAATTCAATGTGGCGGGATAGAATGGTACCACTGTGTGTATCGATGGCATGGTGAAGCTCATCCTCGATGTTTTCCAGACAACACGTAACTTTGGCTGTCTCACGTTGGGAGAGATGTAGCGCCTCTTCCTTATTATAAGCGAAGAAGGTATAGTTCTTAATATGGTTGTCCAATGACGTGCGGAACAATAGGTCGGGATGGAACGCTAAAAGGTACCCTTTGTCGGGTAACGTATTATTCTCGCTCATACGGAAAATCTCACCGGGAGTAAGGAATACCATCGTAGCGTTGGAATAATCGTAATACTTACGTCCGCAACAATAACAACCGTCCGGGCAGTCTTCTATCAAGAGAATCGCATAGAACTCGAACTTTACGGCCTCTTGCTCTAGGTTCGGGCTCTCTAGATTGATGAGGCTTACTTGTGGGTGCAGCGTCTTGCATCCCAAGCACCGGTTACATTCATATACGGTCTTAATATCTAACATCTTCTTGAACACCTTCTATAGATTCGTTGATAGACCGATCTGCGCACGGTATTCACTTGGCGTGTATCCTACCCGTTTCTTGAATAGCCGACAGAAGTGCTGCGGATATTGGAAACCGAGGGAATATGCGATTTGGCTGACTGTGTCCGCCGTGTCGGAGATACGTTCTTTGGCTAGCTCGATTACTTTCTCTTGGATGTATTCCTGCGGTGATTTGCCGGTTTCCTTCTTGAACATGTCACCGAAATAGTTCGATGAGAGACAAAGCTTGTCGGCAAAGTATTTCACCGTAGGCAATCCGTCCTGTTCGGCGAGTGCACTTTCGAAATACTCATCCAATAGATTTTCGAAACGTGTCAGCACATCCCGGTTTGTCTTGCCTCGGGTGATGAACTGCCTTTCATAAAAACGCATACAATAATTAAGTAGCAGTTCGATATGGTTTACAAGTAAGGTTTTACTATGTTTATCCACGCCATGCTCCAGTTCCATACGGATAATCTTCAGGCAATCCATCACGATAGATCTTTCTTCTTCCGAGAGGTGTAACGCCTCGTTTACCTCGTAAGAAAAGAACGTATATTTCTTGATACTCTTTCCGAGTGACGTTCCACGCAGTAAATCGGGATGAAAAAGAATCACATGTGCGTTTACTTGGACTTTATCGGTGGTCGGGTTTGTTTCCGCTGTTTGCCCGGGGGCGAAGCAAACGATCGTGCCTTCTTGGTAATCGTATGTCTGGCGTCCGTATTTGATATCGCAGGCTTTCTCTAGTTTTAGATACAGCGCATAGATGCCGTAATTGAAGCGGATGAGATCTACACTACTCGTCGCTTTATTCAAATCTATGACACTGACAAGCGGATTTAGGGTTTCGAGGCCATATAGTTTGTTATATAGGTCTACACTATCTAAGTTAAGTATCTTATCCATAGCCGTACGTATTTAATCAATAATTTTGTATGCGAAAATAGAGGATAATTCATATATAGTTATAACCCTAATTACGGATTATATAACCATTGTTACGGATTATGTGTATTTACAGGTTTTCTGGCTGATTCCGCAAAACCTGTAATTGAGGTCATGACATCCGTAATTTATCTACAAAGGGATGCTATTTGAGCTTCTATCTTTGCCATCGTAAAAATAAACAAGGAACGACATGAAGAAGTCATTAAGAGAATTATGTACGGCAATAGCCATATGCTTTTGCGCTACGGGAAATCTGTTCGCTACAGACAATCAATTTAATACCGGTCATACAATGGACAAGAATTTGAATCTAACTAAGGAGTGGGATAAAGTATTCCCACAGAGTGACAAGGTGAGCCATAGTAAAGTTACTTTTCGTAATCGCTATGGCATTACGCTTGCCGCCGATATGTACAAACCCAAGCATGCGGATGGAAAATTGCCTGCTATCGCTATTAGCGGTCCGTTCGGTGCCGTGAAGGAACAATCCTCGGGTTTATATGCGCAGGAATTGGCGGAACGTGGATTTCTGACGATCGCTTTCGATCCGTCATATACAGGCGAGAGTGGCGGAGAGCCTCGTTATGTAGCTTCTCCCGACATCAATACGGAAGATTTCTGTGCGGCCGTCGATTTCCTTTCGACACGTGATGATGTGGATGCGGAACATATCGGTATCCTCGGTATCTGCGGATGGGGAGGCATGGCTCTTAATGCGGCGGCTATCGATACTCGTATCAAAGCGACCGTTACCTCTACGATGTACGATATGAGCCGTGTGAACGCTAATGGCTATTTTGATGCGATGGATACCGACGCACGTTATGAATTGCGCAAGCAACTCAATGAACAGCGTACCGCTGACGCAAAGTACGACTCATATGCCCTTGCGGGAGGCTTACCCGATACGTTACCCGACGATGCGCCCCAATTCTTGAAAGACTACTACGCTTATTACAAGACGAAGCGTGGTTACCACAAGCGTTCGCTCAACTCGAATGGCGGATGGAACAAGACCTCGGCTTTATCTTTCATCAATATGCCTATACTCTCGTATAGTGACGAGATTCGTAGCGCCGTATTGATTATTCATGGCGAGAAAGCGCATTCACGTTACTTCAGCGAGGATGCTTTCAAGAAACTGAAAGGTGATAACAAGGAATTGCTAATTATACCCGGAGCGAATCATGTGGATTTGTACGATCAGATGAATGTCATTCCCTTCGATAAGATTGAACGGTTCTTTGTAGAAAACTTCAAATAAGATCCATTATGCAACAGATAAAGAATATGGAATTTAGTGGTGAGCGCCCTTTGTTCGCCTCTCACGATTTACAATTAGACAATGTCGTTATTCATGCCGGGGAGTGAAAGAGTGTAGCAATATCATAGCCGTAGGCTGTCGTTTTGAGGGTAAATATCCGTTTTGGCACGTGGATGGCTTCACCATCAAGAATAGCCTGTTTACCGAAGGTGGACGTGCCGCGTTATGGTACTCCCAAAATCTAGTGATGACGGATACACGGGTGGAAGCCCCAAAGATGTTTCGGGAGATGGACGGTATCAGACTGGAAAACGTACAACTACCCAATGCTCAAGAAACCCTTTGGCATTGCCGGAACGTGGAATTGATAAATGTGCAAATAGATCATGCTGATTATTTATTTATGCACGGCGAGAACATTAAAATCCGGAACTACGCTCAAAATGGAAACTACTCGTTCCAGTATTGTAAGAACGTGGAAATCCGTAATGCGGTCATCAATTCGAAAGACGCTTTCTGGAATACGGAGAATGTTACCGTATACGATTCCGAGATTAACGGCGAGTACTTGGGGTGGCACTCGAAGAACCTGCGTTTGGTAAATTGCAAGATCTCGGGTACGCAGCCGCTTTGTTACGCCCACGATCTTATGATGGAGAACTGTACGATGGCAGATGATTGCGATCTAGCCTTTGAATACAGTTCCGTGCAGGCGACTATCAACAGCTCGATCCGTAGCGTGAAGAATCCCCGTACGGGAAGTATCACCGCCGAAAGTTATGGTGAGGTAATCCTCGACGAGAACATCAAGGCTCCGGGTAATTGCCAACTGAGGCTATGGAATGAACGTACTTGCTTTTCCGCATAAAGAATATGAGATATAACTTCGATGAAATAGTGCCTCGTACCGGTACGAACTCTTATAAATGGGATAGTGCCGTGGGCACGGATGTACTACCGATGTGGGTGGCCGATATGGATTTCCGTACGGCACCCGTTATTATCGAAGCTTTACGGCAACGTGTAGAACATGGTATTTTCGGTTATACCCAAGTGCCGGATGCATATTACGAAGCGGTGACAGGTTGGTTTGAACGTCGGCATGGATGGCAAATACGGAAAGAATGGATGATTTATACCTCCGGTGTTGTTCCGGCTATTTCCGCCGTTATCAAAGTGTTGACCGAGCCGGGTGATAAAGTACTGGTGCAGACTCCGGTTTATAACTGTTTTTTCTCATCCATCCGCAATAACGGATGTGAGATTATCCGCAACCCTTTGTCTTATGCCCATGATACATTCACGATTGATTATGAGGATTTGGAGAGAAAAGCCGCTGATCCGAGGGTAAAGGTCATGTTGTTGTGTAATCCTCATAATCCCGCTGGAAGGGTATGGACACGTGAGGAATTAAGTCATATCGGCGAGATATGTATCCGTAATGGTTTAACAGTCGTATCGGATGATATACATTGCGAACTCGTATTTCCGGAATATACTTTTACGCCGTTCGCATCTATCTCGGAAGAATTCCTACGGCATTCCGTGACATGCCTGTCACCTAGCAAGGCTTTCAATATAGCTGGATTACAGATCGCCAATATCGTGTGTTCCGATGAGAACCTACGTCGGAAGATAGACCGGGCAATCAATATCAACGAGGTATGCGATGTGAATCCTTTTGGTGTAATAGCTACCATAGCGGCCTATAATGAGGGAGAGGAATGGCTGTCGCAACTGATCGATTATTTATGGCAGAATTACTTATACATGAAAGATTTTTGCGGGAAATATCTGCCGGACTTCCCGATAACCTTGTTGGAAGGCACTTATCTCGTATGGATGGATTGCCGTAAGTTAGGTAAATCATCGGAAGAATTGGAGCACTTGCTGATCGAGAAAGCGAAGCTATGGCTCAATGCCGGAACGATGTATGGAGCAGAAGGCGAAGGTTTCATGCGTTGGAATATCGCTTGTCCACGTTCCTCGCTGATAAAGGGACTGGAACGGTTTAGGAATTTTGTAGGTAGTGGCTGTTAAAGAATAGTGATGATAGAAAACGAGAGAAGGGGAAAACAACAATTGCTTTCCCCTTCTTTCATATATCTCTCGCTAGATAAAAGATTCGTTTTACTCGATCTCGATGCTATGTTTTACCGGAGTAAGAATGAACGTGAACTCATAGTCGCCGTAAGGAATTTGATATTCCGGGAGTGCGATAGTTCCCCAGCTATTTACACAGCCCAATCCCATCTGCACCTTATCGAGACAAAGGTTTGTCAAGTCAGCTTCCTCTACTTCGGGAGAGTGTCTTTGATCCTTCCGGGCACCGTCATCCAAAGACTCGATCGTATAATGTAAAGCGGAAGCGGAGAATGGGGCAGAGGCTACAACCTCGATACCGTTGCCAGCCTCGTTCAGCATTTTCCACCAGCGGATATCCGATTTCGTTCCATTCTCTTGCGGACGGATATACGAATAGAATTGCTCATCTACGGTCTGGCGGTAAATAGCCAAGTCGGCGTTACCCTTGCGGTCGATATAATTCTCCACGGGACCACGGCCGTAGTATTCGATATTCTCGAATGATCTCGGCATCGGCATTT
>ERZ791719.669-NODE-669-length-13787-cov-3.99374_pt1 | contig 13787 bp, 10 predicted proteins | sample MGYA00510338_ERZ791719 | MGnify/ENA primary metagenome ERZ791719 (study PRJEB30046, sample SAMN00715131) | human gut metagenome | study: EMG produced TPA metagenomics assembly of the A metagenome-wide association study of gut microbiota in type 2... | reverse complement strand
TCGATGGGTGCCGAGGGTGCGGTGAACATCCTCTACCGTAAGTCCTCTGCCGAAGAGAAGCAGGAGATTATCAAGGAGTACGAAAGCAAGTTCTCCAACCCTTACCGCGCTGCCGAGCGTGGCCTCATAGACGAGGTCATCATGCCGCGCGATACCCGCTACAAGCTAGTGCAGGCATTGGAGATGGCGCACAACAAGAATCAGAGCAATCCACCGAAAAAGCACGGCAACATGCCTTTATAATAGTAGTTATTTTTTATGTGTGAAATGCGTATCCCCGGAGAAGTGATTTCTGTGGGGATACACTTTTTAAATAGAGAATTAAGAATTAAACAATAAGGCTGAAAAGTAAAAACTAAAGATAGAAACTATGGAACTATTAAGAAACCTCTTTGAGGGTTATCCCAACCTTTGGGGCGGAGGAGTGGCACACTCTGTCCTAATTCTGTCCCTGGTCATCACCTTCGGTATCATGCTGGGCAAGTTGAAAGTGGCGGGTATCTCGCTGGGTGTCACCTGGATTTTGTTTGTGGGCATTGTCTTCGGACATTTCGACATGAACCTCGACGAACATCTGCTGCACTTCCTGAAGGAGTTCGGCTTGATACTGTTTGTCTATTCCATCGGTCTGCAAGTAGGACCGGGATTCTTCTCCGCTTTCAAGAAGGGTGGACTTACGCTGAACATGGTAGCAATGCTTTCCGTCTTCCTCAGCGTGGTTATCACCATTGTATTGCACTTTGCCACCGGAATTCCCATTACTACGATGGTGGGTATCTTGTCCGGAGCCGTGACCAATACCCCCGGTCTGGGTGCTGCCCAGCAGGCAAACAGTGACCTCAACGGGGTGGATGCTCCGGAAATCGCACTCGGATATGCCGTTGCCTATCCGCTGGGTGTGGTGGGCTGCATCCTGGCGCTGCTAGCCTTGAAGATTTTCATGCGGATTAACACCCAAAAAGAAGAGGAGGATGCCGAGCACGGGCTGGGTCATCTGCAGGAGCTGACCGTGCGTCCCATATCGGTAGAGATACGCAATGAGGCAATAGACGGCAAGCGGATCAGAGATGTGAAACCATTGTTGAACCGTGCGTTTGTCATCTCCCGCATCCGGCACACCGGCAGTCAGGAAACAGAACTGGCGAATGCCGATACGGTGCTGCACATGCAGGATGAAATTCTGTTCATTGCCAACCCGAAAGATGTGGAGGCCATTGTTGCCTTCTTCGGAAGAAAAATTTCGGTGGAGTGGGAACGGGAGGACAAGAACTTGATTTCACGCCGCATCCTCATCACCAAGCCGGAACTGAACGGCAAGTCTCTGTCTCAGCTCAAGATACGTAACAACTTCGGTGCCTGCATCACTCGTATCAACCGTTCGGGCGTGGACCTGGTGGCAACTCCCCACTTGCAGTTGCAGATGGGAGACCGTGTGACGATTGTAGGCAGTGAGCTTGCCGTGAGTCATGCGGAGAAGGTGCTGGGTAACTCGCTGAAGCGTCTCAACCATCCCAACTTGATTCCTATCTTCCTGGGTATTGCCCTGGGATGTATCTTGGGCAGTCTGCCGTTCATGTTCCCCGGCATTCCCCAACCCGTGAAACTGGGACTGGCCGGTGGACCGTTCGTCCTTTCCCTCCTCACCGACCGTTTCGGCCCACAAAAAAAACCCAACACCTACACGACGATGAGTGCCAATCTGATGATACGCGAAATCGGTATCGCCTTGTTCCTGGCCTGCGTGGGGTTGGGTGCAGGAAAGGGATTCATCGATACCATTATCTACGAAGGCGGCTATGTGTGGATTGGCTATGGGGCCATCATCACGGTCGTTCCGTTGCTGGTGACAGGATTCATGGGGCGCTATTTCTGGAAGCTGAACTACTATACGCTGATAGGTGTGCTGTCCGGAGCTAACACCAATCCGCCTGCATTGGCCTATTCCTCGGACTTGACATCCTGCGATGCCCCTGCGGTGGGATACGCCACAGTCTATCCGCTGGCTATGTTCCTGCGGGTGCTGACGGCTCAGTTGCTGATACTGGCGTTGGCGTAGTTTCACCATAGATAATCTATGGTACATAGGTTGATTTGATAACAAGTAATGTAAAGGGAGCTAACAAGTAATGTTAGGCTGCTTTACATTACTTGTTATTTTTGTTTGTAGTATTCCTCCGCTTGTGCCAGTGTCTCCGGTTTGCCGATGTCGAACCAGCGGAATCCTTGCAGCGGATAGCCTTGTATATGCACCTTTGTGCAGGCGGACAAGTAGAAAGGAATGATGGAGAACTTGCCGTCCCACTGCCCATCGTCCATCAGGTGGAAGAGGGAGGGGGAGATGATGTGGATACCTCCGAAGGCGAGTTCCCGGTACTTCGTTTCCCGGTAGTCGAAGCCTGCCGGTTTCACCTCTCCGGTGGACTTGTTTATCCAGCCGTGCAGGTGGTAGTCGTCGTCAAAAAGGAGATAGCGGGAAGTCTTGCGCTCGCTCACAAGCAGGGTAGACTCCGCATCGCTCTCCAGATGGTGGCGATAGAGACCTGCAAGGTCAATATCCGTCAGAATATCCGCGTTGTGCACCAGAAAAGGTTCTTGTCCGTCCAGAAAGGGGCGTGCCTTTTTGATGCCTCCTCCGGTGTCGAGCAGCATGCCGCGTTCGTCGCTGATGTGAATCTCCGTGCCGAAGTTGTCGTGGGCACGGAGGAAGTCGATAATCTGCTCCCCGAAGTGGTGGATATTGACCATTATCTCGTTGAATCCTGCTTCCTTCAACCGCAGTATCACCCGTTCCAGCATGGGCTTTCCTGCTACGGGAACGAGGGCCTTGGGCATGTGGTCCGTCAAGGGGCGCAACCGGGTGCCCAGGCCGGCGGCGAAAATCATGGCTTTCATATTGGCATATTCTCACATTAGCACATTAAACTTTGGCCTTAAACGTCTGTTCAATATTCTGTTCTCTATGTATCAGGTTCACTTGCACGCCGAACTTCTTGTGCAGATGTTCCGCCAGGTGTTGTGCCGAATATACGGAGCGGTGCTGTCCGCCGGTGCAGCCGAAGCAGACAGACAGATTGGTGAAGCCGCGTTCCATGTAGCGCTTCACGGAAGCGTCGACAAGGGCGTAGGCATGCTCCAGGAATACGGCTATCTCGCCGTCGTCTTCCAGGAAGCGGATAACGGGTTCGTCCAGTCCCGTGAAGGGTTTGTAACGCTCGTACTTGCCGGGGTTGTTCACAGCGCGGCAGTCAAAGACGAAACCTCCTCCGTTGCCCGTGGAATCTTCGGGGATACCTTTTTTGTAGGCAAAGCTGGTGACTTTCACCACGAGGCGACGCTTTTGCAGGTCGTCTGTAAACTGTTTCAGATCGGTGAGTTCGCGCAGAATCCGGCAGAGGTAGGGATATTCTGGATAAGGTTCTTGGAGCAGTTGGCGAAGGTTCTCGATGGCGAAGGGGACACTTTGTATGAAGTGGGGCTTCTTCTCGAAGTAACCGCGGAAACCATAGGCACCCAGCACCTGCATGGTGCGGAACAATACGAAGTGGCGAAGCTGGGCATAGAAATAAGCCTCGTCCACGGGCTGGTACTTGCGCAGGGCGTCGATGTATTCCTTCAGCAACTCTTGGCGCAGGCTGTCGGGATAGTTTGCTTTGGCCTGCCACAAGAAGGAGGCAACGTCGTAGTAGACCGGACCTTTGCGTCCGCCCTGGAAGTCGATGAGCCACGGCTCGCCGTCCTTTATCATAACGTTACGGCTCTGGAAGTCGCGGTACATGAAGGTGGCGGAGCTGCTACGGAGCAACACGTCTGCCATCTTCTGGAAGTCGTCCTCCAGCCGGTCTTCCTGAAAGTCCATCCCCGTAGCCTTGAGGAAGCAGTATTTAAAGTAGTTCAGGTCCCACAGAATGCTGCGGCTGTTGAACTCTGCCTGCGGGTAGCAGTAGGAGAAGTCCATGCCGTCGGCTCCGGCAAACTGCACGGCGGGCAGCAGACGGATGGTCTTGCGCAGTAACTGCTTCTCATCCTCGCCGAATACGCTGGTCTTGCGGCCTTTCTCGATGGCATTGAATAGGAGCGAGTCGCCCAGGTCTTCTTGCAGATAATAGATATCATCTTCGGAGCGGATGAACACTTGCGGTACGGGCAGTCCTTTCTGGCGGAAATGTTCTGCCATGTAGAGGAAGGCGCGGTTCTCCTCCACAGACTCTCCGCTGACGCCGATAAGTGTAGGACTTCCGATGAGGCGGAAGTAACGGCGGTTGGAGCCGGAGGAGGGGAGTTCGTCAATCTGTTCCGGTTCGTGTCCGGTATGTGCGATGTAGAGTTTCTTAAGTTCTTCGGTTATCATGGTGGTATGTTTTATTTTCGCAGCTAAGATAAAACTTTTGTCGGAGATATGCTTATCTTTGCACGTTGAAAATGTACTAATGTGCCAATATGCCAATGTGCCAATGACCTGCGGCATGGGGAAGTAGCGCAAGTATAGCGCAGCCGATTAGCACATTGGCACATTAAATCATTAGCACATTAATTATGCGTTCCATCCCTCAGTTTCTCATAGCCGCCCCCACATCGGGCAGTGGAAAGACCACCGTCAGTCGTGGACTGATGGCATTGTTTGTGAAGAAAGGTCTGAAGGTGCAGCCTTTCAAGTGCGGTCCCGATTATATAGATACTAAGTATCACGAGGCGGTATGCGGCCGTCCTTCCGTCAATCTGGATACTTTCATGGCATCTCAGGAGCACGTAAGCAGTCTGTATGCACGCTATTCGGCGGATGCGGATGTTGCCGTGGTCGAGGGGATGATGGGGATGTACGACGGGTACGACCGCGACCGGGGCTCGTCGGCAGAAGTGGCACGGCTCTTGGGTATTCCTGTGGTGCTGGTGGTTGATGCCAAGTCGGCTGCCTATTCCATGGCTCCTTTGTTGTCGGGGTTCATCAATTTCCGTCCGGATATACGTATTGCGGGAGTTATCTTCAATCGTGTCGGCTCGCTCCGCCACTACCGGATGCTGCAGGAGGTCTGTGAAGACTTGAACGTGACTTGTCTGGGCTATCTGCCCAAACGGAAGGAACTGGAGCAGGAGTCACGCCATCTGGGGCTGGATTTCAGCCGTTCTAAGGAGACGGAGGGACTGGATATGCTGGCAGGCTTGCTGGAGGAACATGTGGACTGGGAACTGCTGCTCTCGACAACCGGGCTTCCATTGCCTGCGGCGGCAGTGGAGGAGAAGCCGGTACTATCGGAGCCGGGGAAGCTGCATATCTCGGTAGCGCGCAACGAAGAGTCCTTTTCCTTCCTCTATGCGGAGCATCTGGATATTCTGCGCCGTATGGGCACGGTCACTTTCTTCAATCCGGAGCAGGACCGGGCTATTCCGCAAGAGACGGATTTGCTCTATCTGCCCGGCGGCTATCCCGAGAACCGTCTGGAGGAACTTGCCGGGGCAAGGCTTGCCAGGGAGTCTATCCGCAGCTATATAGAGGCCGGTGGCAGGACGCTGGCAGAATGCGGGGGGATGATATATCTTTCGCAGTCCGTTCTTTCTGATGGGGATACGGACGGGGGAAGCGCCGGGAGCTGTGTAGGCAATATTGGAAATGAGATGGTAGGAGTATTGCCTTTCAGCATTACGAACGAGCGTAAACGCAGGAAACTGACATTGGGATACCGCCGGTTCGACTATAACGGATGGCGGCTGAAAGGACACGAATTCCATTATACGCAGTTTGCCGTGCCCGAAACCGATGGAAAAGAAGGTGGTGCGTGCAGTCTTCCTCCCTCGATAGCGCAGGTCTACAATGCCAAAGGAGGGAAGGTAACCACTCCCGTCTTTCGCTATAAGAACCTGATAGCCAGTTATACGCATCTGTATTGGGGCGAGGTGGATGTGATGGCTTTGTTCGGTGAACTCTAATCTTGTAGAACCTCCTTTGAACCGGTTTGTTTTAGTGAACAAATTTATTTATCCCTATATATTCTTTATAATTTTCTTATATAATTTACTTTGTACTCATAAATTTTTCCCATCAACGTGGCCTTTTTAGGATATGCGTAGGGTGCGGATTTGAAAATCAGATTTATTATGAGTAAAAAAGAAAAGAATGTAGAAATGGGGAGCCCCATGAAGATGCCGGATTTGGCATCTTATATGCAGACGGTGATTGAGCAGTTGGAAGCGGATAAGAAGCGCTCGGCGGCACATACCTATACGTATGCGTTGAAATCTATCGCGGAGTTTTACGGTGGGGCAGGAATGCCGATGCCGGTGGATGAGGTCTTTACGCCAGGCAGGTTGAAGGAGTATGAAGAATGGATGAGACGGGAAGGAATGAGGAAGCGGAAAAGAGAGCCTAAAGGGTTGAGCTTGAATACCATTTCCACCTATATGCGGAACTTGAAGGCGGTATATCACCGGATGGTCGGCGAAAAGGTGCTGCCCTATAACCCGAAATTGTTTGATGACGTGTACACAAAAGTGGAATCACAGACTAAACGGGCGTTGGAACTGGAACAGATGAATACGTTGCTGTGTACAGACTTAAGAAAATTGCCTTCGGATCTGCGGTGTGTGCTGGCTTATTTTTTATTGATGTTCCTATTCCGAGGAATGCCGTTCATTGACCTCGCTTATTTGCGTAAACAAGATGTGAAAGGGAACCGCATTGTATATAGCCGCCACAAAACAGGACGGCAGATGACGGTGCGTATTCCCAAAGAAGCGATGGAACTGATGAAAGAGTTTAAAAGCAAGAATCCGGATTCCATCTATCTCTTTCCGATTCTACACAGACAAGAGAGCAAGAAGAAACGGGCCGGGAAGGTGAAAAAGGATAAAGAACTGTATATGGATTATCTTCGGGCTCTTCGTGGCTTCAATCTGAAACTGGAAAAAATAGCGTCTCTGTTGCTGCCAGGTGTGAAGCTCAGCTCATATGTGGCGCGCCATACATGGGCTACGTTGGCTTTTCATGCAGGAATGAGTATCGGCATCATCAGCAAGGCATTGGGCCATTTCTCTATCAAGGTGACGGAAACATACCTGAAACCTTTTGAGAATGAAAAGGTGGATGCGGCCAATGAAGAACTGATAATCTCGGTCGCAGGATACAATGAAAAGAAAGTTGCATGAAAAATGCCGTCTGACAATGGCTCTGGTAAGGGAAGTGTTACTTACCAAGTAACGGATAGTTTGATTCACAAAGATTGGAATTCTTCCTCATAAATCCAAATAATAGTTTAGTTTTCTATAAAAATCTTATCATTTTATTTGTTTACCGACACAACACACGAAAAAATACATATTGTTCCGGTGTGTATTCTGAAAAACACACAAAGTGCTCCTCCATTTCTGATGCCTCAAAAACGGAATATATTTCTTTACATCATTATATGACTCCCAAAACAGCTTTTTTATTGCGGATAGAGAAGACTATCCGTTACTTGGTAAGTAACGGCTTGACAAAGCAAATTATAATGATACTTATAAAAATAAAACACTTGCTTTTTGCATCGGGAAACATGCTGCTATTGTGGGTGTTTTACAACTTCACCTTCTTCATGTTGGTCGCTTGTAGTCACCGTGAGCAGGTTTACTCCCTTGAAACTGAAATCATGATCAGTGCCGATTGGAGTCGGTCGGGATTGAATGAGAAGGAACAGGATTATGGTGCCACCACTGTATTCTATCCTACAGACGGCAGTAGTCCCATTATGGTACTGATGGGCGACCGAACGTATAAGACTGTGTATCTGAAAGAAGGACGTTATGACGTTGTTCTCTTTAACCGTTCATTTGACGATTTTGGTAACCTGGGCTTTAGGGGAGAAGATGCCTACCGGACGTTGGAGGCACATGCCACAAATGTGGTGACAAAGAATGTCCCTTCCACGGAGATAATCATTATGGATAGTCCCGACGAACTTGCAGCCGATTGTATGGAAAGTTTTGAAGTGACTCCGGGCATGTCGGGAAACTATTCATCGGGCATGACTAACTGGGGGAGCAAAAAGATTGACGGTAGTAAAAATGGTTGCCAGCTCTGTTTCCTTCCCCAAAAACTGACTCAAAAGATAACAGTTAAAATCCGTATTAAAGGAATGAACAATATACGTAATGCCACTTGTAAATTGGATGGTATTGCAGAATCTGTGTTTCTCGCTTCGGGACAGATTTCAGAAAAGACTGTGGCGCAGGAGTTTTGTCTCGGTAATCCCGTTTATAATTCCGGATCGGCGACGGACGGAACACTAAGCGCCTCTATCAGCGTGTTTGGTTTTGATACGGAGATTTCACATAACCTGCATTTGAGAGCAGAATTGGTGGACGGGAAAACCACATTTGAAGAAAGTTTTGATGATCTGAAAATAAGCCAGTTGGAAGAAGGAGATGGAAGAATGAGCATTTTCATCGACATGACGTGCGAAAAAAAAGTACCGAATGTGAAAGTTGAAGGAAGTTCGGGTTTTGACGCCAACGTGGATGACTGGGAGGATGAAGTGAACAGTGATATAGATATTTGAGGACATAATTAATATTAATTGAAAAAATGAATAGAAGATGGGAACGAAAAGTTTATTGATGGCAATGGCAGCGCTGACGATAGCCGGTTGCTCGCAAAATGAAGTTACGGAGATAAATCCGGATGCAGACCGGACAATCGGTTTGGATGTATATACGGGAGTACAGACCAGAGGAACGGAAACCACTACGTCCACGCTGAAAGAAGCGGATGCCGGTTTCGGTATTTTTGCCTATAAAACAAGCAAGGAAGGATGGGATAGTGAGAAAGCGAGTACAACACCCGATTTTATGTATAATGAACATGCTACATGGACTTCCGGTAGTTGGGGGTATGCTTCTCTGCGTTTTTGGCCGACGAATGATGATAAAATAACTTTCTTCGCTTATGCACCTTATGAATCCAATCCGGGAGAGGGAACAGACCAAAAAATAATTTTATCGGCACAAAGTGATAAAGAGGCTCCTAAAATCACCTTTGAAGTAAAAACTTCAAATAATTGGAAAGATATGGTGGATTTAGTAACGGATTGCCGTACTGCCATAAAAGACTTGACTTCTGAGAGCAATGTCGGTAACAAAGGAACAGTCCAGTTTAAATTCAGCCATGTGCTTACCCAAATAGCCAATGTCAAGGTGAAGCCGGACGTGAATCTGGGCGCTGAAACAAGAATCTTTGTAACAGGATTAAAACTGTCTCCGGGAAGTGGAATACTTTACAACAAAGCGGTTTATGATTTCGGTACTGATGCTTGGAATGCCATCTCACCTTCCGCATCCTATTTTTCGGCTGAGCAAGACCTTAGTGAGTTTGTGAATAGAACAGGCATTGACCAATGGGGGTATAAGAAGAGTGCTGTCGACGTGAGTAGTAATACCGATGCAACAGCTTTGTTCTCAGAAAAGGAAGCTCTTTATTTCATTCCTGTGAATAACCAAAACGGTACAGCCAAGGAAGGGGATTTGAGCCTAAAGATTAGTTATGATGTTGTGACAAAGGTGAATGATAGTAGTAATCTGACAAGTACTGTGACGGATAAAGAAGTCAAATTGCCGCAAGGAACTTTTAAAAAAGGGACACAGCATACTTACGTGTTGACCATCAAGATGAATGCTATCAGTATTGCTGTTGATGACAATATGACGGGATGGACCAGTAATGGGGAAAGTAACATTTAGGTAGAAGGAGTATGAAAGGAAAAGCAGAAGATATAGGGATGAAGCGGTTGTGTAGCATCCTCCTTGCATTACTTTTGTTGTTGGGAGCATGCAGTGGGGAAGAAAGTAAGAACGGACTTCCGCAGGAGAATCTTCCTATCGGCTTTTCTGGAGTTATTACAATGACGAGGGGAACCGGGAAATTTGCCACTGCCGGTGAACTTAAGAATGTGGGAGTGTTTGCATATTTTACACATGGAAAATTCAACGAGAATACTGCCATACCGAATTTTATGTATAACCAGCTTGTGGAAAAACAACTGGATGAGGGAACATGGTCTTATAGTCCGGTCAAGTTCTGGCCGGACAATTCCACCACGGATAAAATCAGTTTCTTTGCTTATGCCCCTTACGTGAATGAAGTGGAAAATGGTTACCTCTCTTTTCAGAATGAAGGAACGGCAAGCGGATTTCCGGTGTTGGGGTATACCGTTCCGATAGCTGTAAATAATCAGATAGATTTTCTTGCCGCAACTCCGGTAATGAATCAAAGCAATGGTAATGTAACTTTCAAACTGCACCATACACTGGCCAAGGTCAATGTCTATATAAAAAGTAATGATAATACGGAGGGAAAGTCAGTAACTTCCTTCTCGATTACGGGAATGAAGAGTGGATTGCTTACCTATTATAATCCTACAGCAGATAGTGACATAGGCTGGAAGTGGACATATCCATCGGCTGATGAAAAGGAAAACTTTACCACCGGTATAATAAGTTTTCCGGTACCGGATACAATTATAGAAGAAAAGAAACTGCTTGCAACCTTCTTTCTGCTTCCTGCCGGGGCAGGAAGTAAGTTCAATATTTCTTATCAATATACGGCCAAAGATAGTAATAATGCTCTTGTTGTTCAAACTGTCAGTATGGAAAACCTGTTTTTACCTCTGACTGACAATTGGGCTTTGGGAAGGGCTGTCAGCTATACTATAGGTATAGCAAGAAAGGCAATTACTGTGATGCCGGAGAACGGCCCCGTATCATGGGAAGAGAATACTGAAACCGAGACCGTTATTGGAACGGAAGCAAAACAAGAAACTGATTGACCTGACGGGGTAATTCTGGACTTCGCAAAAAGATGCCAATCTGTTTAAAGTAAGATAATATGAAAAGATATATGAAATTTTTCACTGGAATAGTATTTGGGGGCATCCTTTTAGTGTGTAGTGCATGCACTGACGAATACGAAGCAAACAATGGAGGTATGAAGGAGTGCTGTGAGGGAGTACCCTTTACAGTTCGGGCTATAGTCGCTGATTTTGAAGAGCTCTCCAATGCAGGAAAGTCCTCTACACGTACCTCTGTAAGGGACGAACATTTTAAAATGGAGTTTGTCGATGGTGATTCGATTGGTGTTTTTGCCATAAAGGACGGTGCTATAATGGATAATATTGATAATGCCAAATTGGTTTACAATATGTCAAGCGGCAGTTGGAATCCGGTGGGAAATGGTACACTTTATTGGTATGATGGAGTGAGTTATGTCGCTTACTATCCATATAGGAAGAATATCACAATAGATCTCTCAAAAGGTATGGACGGAGCCATTGCTTCACTGACCGGGAATGAAAAACTGCAACCTGCGAAGGACCAGTCCACAACAGAAAAGCATATTGCCAGCGATTTGTTGGTTGCCACCGGCGTACCTGCTATTGACAATTCTTCCGGAATAATCCTGAACTTGCTGTTTCAACACCAGTTTGCATTGCTTGTATTGCAACCGCAAGTATACGTAGGTTGTTTTGCACCAGAAAAAGCAGGCTTTGTTTACCATAGGGAATCGAGGGTTTTAGGAACAGACTCGGCGGCTATTAATGTGAGTCTGAACGGTATTACTCCATATCAGATAGATTCTTTGAAATATTGTGCCATTGTTCCGCCGCAAGCAAATGCACGGGTTACCGGAAACTATATGACTACCGATGGCAGAGATGATACGAATGTAAAGATAAATTATTCGGGCAGCTCCATCAGTTTTACTTCTGGAAAATGCTATACCTTGAAGGTTATTAGTCCCGTACCCGGTAAAGGAAGTATAGAAAGAAAGCTTTATCCCGGGGATTTTGTCTTTCAGAACGAAATCGATAAAAGAATAGAAGTACATCCCGGAAACGGGAAGTTGGAAGAAGATGGGAAAATCTATGATTATGAAAATGCTATCGGAATGGTAATTACTTGCGATCCGGAAAGGATGACAGACGAGAGGTGTAATAAAAAAGGATGGAATCATGCCTATGTGATGATGTTGGATAGTTTGAAAGAAGGGAATTGGGGACCGATGGATTTAATCGAAGCGGATATTGATACAATATCAATAGCTGATGTGAAGTCAAAGCATGATTTTAGCAGAATTAAGAATAACATGAACGGGTACTCTGAAACTTTACAAATGCTGGCAAATCATGAGGGTGATGCATCTTTTGTAAGCGACTGTCGTGCTTTTTATCTGGTGAAAACTTACAATAACAGCAATAAGGTGCCGGATGGGATCGAACGTAGTCCGTGGTTTCTGCCAAGCATAGGGCAATGGTTTGATGTATTGGTGAATATTTGTGGAAGATCTCCGGAAAACTTCCAGCACAATACCGGTAATGGTTTACAAGATGAAAAGTGGGGACAGGAAACGTTAGATAAATTAGAAGGACAGTTATCCAAAGTTGGTAAATCGTTACCGCAGTTTAACGTGAACTACAGACTTGGTTTCAGTTGCAGTTCTCAATATGATAAAGATAGAAGCTGGATGCTTCTCTGGCATATTGATGATCCCTTATATAAGTGGGAAAGGGTTTGCTTACAAGGATATAATAAGACTTCTGCATGGCATGTCCGGCCGTTTTTTGCATTTTAATCATTCCTTGATTAAAAATAGTCCTAATCTAAGTTTGAATTCATTATGAAAAAGTCCGGATAGCGCATTGATATTTTATGTAATTTCGTTTGTGTTCTCGAAATAGTGGAGTATCTTTGTTTTCATTTAAATATATTATGATTATGAAACTGAATACTTATCGCTTGTCTTCTTTGGAAGACCCTACTGATGAACAACTGCATGCTTTGATGGAACAAGTGGCTGTTGCGGCCCGTGAAAGTTCTCGCAAGGCAAAAAGAGAATTGGAGCGGAGAATGCAAGAGGTGAGAGAAAAATTGAAAGCATATAGAGCTAAAAATGTAAGTGATATATCCATGTGATGAACGAAAAAAATCCGACACTTTGTATAGTAGCTGGTCCGAATGGTTCGGGTAAAACTTCTACGACAGTGCAACTGCTTCATAATGAATGGGCAGAAAATAGCCTTTACATTAATCCTGATAATATAGCGCAAGAACAATATGGTGATTGGAATTCTCCCGTTGCAGTATTGAAGGCAGCAGAATTGGCGACTAAAATGCGTTATGAGTGTTTAAGGAAAAGGCAAGATTTTGTATTTGAAACAGTCTTTTCCTCAGACGAAAAACTTGCATTTGTTGAAGAAGCAAAAAAAGCAGGATTTTTTATTCGCATTTTTTTTGTCTGTACAAATAATCCTGAGATAAATGTACGGCGTATTACACAGCGCTATTTGAATGGAGGGCATGAAGTTCCCATTTCCAAAATTATTTCCCGTTATTATAAATCGTTATTGAATATAGGCAAAGCAATATCCTTGGTTGATAGGGTATATGTCTACGATAATTCAATAGAAAATCAAATTCCTCGATTATTGTTCCGCACTGTAAACGGGACCCTCTTCAAACAATATGTAGAGGAAATCCCGCAGTGGGCACAGTTCCTTATCAAATAGAGAATGAAAAGAGTCTATACCAAAACTGGAGACAAAGGAACAACGGGTATTCATGGTGGCGCGCGTGTGCCGAAAGATGACATCCGTATCGAGGCAAACGGATGCCTTGATGAATTGAATGCCGTGATTGGTATCGTGCGCTCCATGCTGGCGGCAGAAGATGGATGGCAGGAGTTGCTGCATGCTGTCCAGCGGGAACTGATGGTGGTGATGAGCCATGTGGCCACTCCCTCGGGAGTGGTGAACCCTAATCCGCCTTAT
>ERZ791719.667-NODE-667-length-13818-cov-6.60612_pt1 | contig 13818 bp, 9 predicted proteins | sample MGYA00510338_ERZ791719 | MGnify/ENA primary metagenome ERZ791719 (study PRJEB30046, sample SAMN00715131) | human gut metagenome | study: EMG produced TPA metagenomics assembly of the A metagenome-wide association study of gut microbiota in type 2... | reverse complement strand
TGCCCCTTATTTCCATGCAGGCTTACAGGAGGTTTCGTTCCATTATACGTATGGCTGGGACGGACAATCGTAATCGGGAAACCGGTGGTACGGTATGCTGTCATCAACACTTCTTCGGCGGCAATCTTATGCCGTGAATATTGCCAGTAAGGATTCACTAAAGGGGTACTTTCCGTAATACGGTAATCAGCCAACGGTTTTTGGTAGGCGGATGCACTGCTGATAAAAATATATTGTTTCGTCTTATTACGGAACAGACGGATATCACGTTCTACATCTTCTGCCGTGTAAGCGATGAACTGAGCTACAACATCATAACTTTCATCTGCAATAGCTTTCGCCACAGCTTCCTCATCGTGAATGTCGGCAATGATACTGCCCACACCTTCCGGCAGTTTTTTTGAGCCCCGGTTAAGCAGTGTTATCTCCCACCCTCTCTGTTGAGCCAATTCTACTACATCGGTACTAATCGTACCGGTTCCTCCAATGAATAATGCTTTCATAAAACAAGTCTTTTTAAATTCGCAGGAACAAATATATTAATTCTACTATTCACATCCCTTGATTATCCCGTTTTTTTGTTTCCGACACGCTGATATTTAGCTGGAAAAAGTGAGTTTGCCTCCTACTGCCCGCCAGCATTGTATACAAATTACTGAATCTTATACCCAAATTACTGTTTTGCAAATCCGGAATGAGAAAGATACATTTAAAAGCTTTATCTTTGTGACAGATCAAAACTGTAAGCCGTATGGAAGAAATAACAAAAATTGAAAGCATTGACCAGTATGACCAACTGTTCGGACTAGAGACCTTGCACCCGCTGGTAAACGTGATCGACTTCTCGAAAGCGACAAAGACGGTAGACTACTATCGTATGAATATCGGATTCTACTCTCTGTTTCTGAAAGACGCAAAATGTGGCGATCTCAGATATGGACGGAAGTATTATGACTATCAGGAAGGAACCGTTGTCTGCATGGCTCCGGGACAGGTTATCGGGATAGATAACCGCAAGCAGACACCTGTTCGTACAAAATCTATCGGTCTTTTATTTCATCCCGATTTAATCCGGGGAACTTCTTTAGGGCAGAACATCAAACACTATAGTTTCTTCTCTTACGAAGTGAATGAAGCACTGCATCTCTCCGAACAGGAAAGGGAAATCGTGACCGACTGTATCCACAAAATACAAATCGAACTGGAACATGCCATCGACAAACACAGCAAGCAGCTCATTGTCCGCAATATAGAACTATTGCTCGACTATTGCATGCGCTTCTACGAACGGCAATTCATCACCCGTAATCAGGCGAATAAAGATATCATCGTGAAGTTCGAACAGTTATTGGACGAGTATTTTCAGAATCAGACTGCACTTACCGAAGGACTTCCTTCTGTAAAATACTTTGCGGACAAAGTCTGCCTTTCTTCCAATTACTTCGGAGACCTGATCAAGAAAGAAACAGGAAAAACGGCACAGGAATATATCCAGCACCGGATCATAGAACTTGCCAAGGAACGGATATTAGAAGGTAGCCAGACGGTCAGCCAGATTGCGTATGAACTGGGGTTCCAGTATCCGCAGCATTTCAGCCGGTTGTTCAAGAAGAATGTCGGATGTACGCCAAACGAATATAAGCAACAGAACTAAAAACAGCTCCACTAATCAGGATATTAGTTACGTCATGGGAGATAAAGTACTTAAGATAGGAAGTGTGCATCAATGTAATTGCTGCATGGGGAGTAAGACGCTGCACCCTCTGGTCAGTGTCATCGACCTTTCAAAAGCCGATTTATCCTCCCATACGGATTTCAAATTCGGATTTTACACGATTCTGTTGAGCGAATGCAAATGTGAAGCCTACAGATACGGACATCAGTACTACGACTTCTCGGACGGGACACTTCTCAGTCTGACTCCCGGCGAGTCAATCAGTATGAAGGATAGTGACAACACATGTCCTTCCAAAGGATGGATACTGGCGTTTCATCCCGACTTGATCTGCGGCACTGTGCTTGGAGCGAACATTCGTGACTATACTTTCTTCTCTTATCGTCCCGAAGAAGCACTGCATGTTTCATTACGTGAAAAGCAGGTCATACTGGAACTTCTGGATAAAATAAATGAAGAATTGCAACGCTGCATCGACTGCTATAGTCAGAAGATCATTTCCAAATACATCGAACTACTGCTTGATTATTGCGAACGCTTCTACGAACGCCAGTTCATCACACGCAATGAGGCTAACAAAAAGATTATCGAACGGTTTGACCGTCTTTTGGATGATCATTTCAATACTATACAAAGTCAGTCCTACGATCTTCCCACTATTGAGGAGTGCGTCAGAGTACTTCGTCTTTCTCCCGCATATTTCAATGATTTGCTGGAATATGAAACGGGGAAATCGTACAAAGAATATCTTCAGTTCAAGCGTTTCGAAATAGCTAAAGAGTGGTTGATAAATACAGATAAAACACTCAGCCAGATAGCGCAGGAACTCGGTTTCCGGAATCCGCAATATTTCAGCCGCCTGTTTAAGAAGATCACCGGTTGTTTGCCGAATGATTTCAAGATGCCTAACTGACTTTTCTCTTAATAAAAATAGAATTGAGAATTCAAATTCTTAATCAATGTTATAAAACATACTATTTTTCTTGGATAATTTGCAAAGTTCACAGAAGTCCGTATCTTTGCAATGTGTTTTTCATAGTATTAGATTTAAGGTTAACAAAGGTTGGAGCAAGGCGTTGCTCCTTTTTTTATGTCCATACGTGAGCTATTGGACTTTCGTATATAGTAGAATTACGTTATTTTTCAGTAGATTTGCAGTAACACTTGAAAAGGATACATTCAGATTATATCCTGAATATATAAATCAAAAAGTGCTCTTTTTACGTTATATATCAAGAAGTAACTTTAATCCTGACAAAACAATGAAGACAGAGCGGAAATATCACCATTTGATTAAATCAGTTATCATCGTACTATTCCTTTCTTTTGGCATGACTTCGTGCGAAAAGGAAGAGCCAGTTCCGGTACCTACAGAACAAACGGTATTCATGTATCTCCCCTGGTCTGATAATCTCACATCCAATTTCTATCAGAACATCAGCGACCTTGAAAGTGTAGTTGAAAAGAATATCTTGAAGGATGAACGGATAATCATTTTCATGTGTACCACAGCAACGAAAGCCACTCTTTTTGAACTCGCTTATGAGAACGGCAAGAGTGTGCGTAAAACTCTAAAGAACTATACAGATCCTGCTTATACCACAGCAGAAGGTATCACATCCATTCTAAATGACGTGCAACGCTATTCTCCCACCAAACGCTATTCGATGGTCATCGGCTGTCATGGCATGGGATGGATACCCGTATCAAATTCAAAATCACGTAGCGGTCTTCGTACCAAAATGCACTGGGAATACGAAAATGTACCAATGACACGCTACTTCGGAGGATTAAATGCCCAATATCAGACTGATATAACCACACTTGCCAAAGGAATATCCAATGCCGGACTTAAAATGGAATATATACTCTTTGACGACTGCTATATGTCAAGCATTGAAGTAGCCTACGCTCTCAAAGATGTGACTGATTATCTGATAGGATCTACAAGTGAAGTGATGGCGTATGGTATGCCATACGCCGAAATAGGTCAGTATCTAATTGGGAAAGTAGATTATGCCGGTATCTGTGACGGTTTTTACTCTTTTTATTCCACTTATAGCACACCCTGCGGAACAATCGCTGTCACTGATTGCTCAGAACTTGATAACCTGGCAACTATTATGAAAGAAATTAATCATCGATATACTTTTGATCCTTCACTAACCAGTTCTTTACAGAGACTGGACGGATATTATCCGGTTATCTTCTTTGACTATGGTGACTATGTTTCAAAATTATGCCCTGATGAAACTCTAGTGGCACGATTCAACGAACAGCTCAATCGTACGGTGCCATTCAAAAGAAATACAGAATATTTCTATTCGATGAGCAGAGGAGAAGTGAAAATCAATACCTTCTCCGGTATTACAATCTCCGATCCAAGTACGCACTCGCTGGCCTCAAAAAAAGAAGAAACAGCATGGTATGCAGCTACTCACTAGGAACAAGAGATAAGATCAGAAAATCTCTTAATAAAAATAGAATCGAGAATTCAAATTCTTAATCAATGTTATAAAACATACTATTTTTCTTGGATAATTTGCAAAGTTCACAGAAGTCCGTATCTTTGCAATGTGTTTTTCATAGTATTAGATTTAAGGTTAACAAAGGTTGGAGCAAGGCGTTGCTCCTTTTTTTATGTCCATACCTCATCTCGTCAGCTAATTTTATCCTTTGATCACCGCCATAGGCGCCAATTCCACCAAAGGCTTCACTAAATCCCGCTCATTAGCGATTACCCGCGCAATATCTTTGTAAGCTCCCGGTGCTTCATCCAATCCATCCGGCATGCGCATCGGACCTGATAATGATATGCTTAAATTCGCAAAAGAGCAAAATAAAAAGGGAACTACGAAATCTATTTGCGTAACTAAAATTATTTTCTACTTTTGTGAAAATAAATATAGAAAAGCCATATTTCTGAACCGAAACTCACTCATGTGACTGAAAAAACTCATATGACTGAAACAAACGACTATAAAACAGCCCATGAAGAATATAATGATTATCGGTGCCAATGGATTCACCGGACGCCAAATACTGAATGACCTGTCGAGCAAGGTACAATATAAGGTAACAGGATGTTCCCTGCATCCGGATATCCTTCCGAAGAATGGAGGCAACTATCATTTCACCACCACAGATATACGGGATGAAGCAGCTGTAAAGCAACTTTTCAAAGAGGTACAACCCGATGTGGTCATCAACAGTTCCGCCTTATCCGTCCCCGATTATTGCGAAACGCATCACGAAGAAGCCTGGCTAACAAATGTTACGGCAGTAGAACAATTGGCACATCTTTGCGAAAGTTACAAAAGCCGGTTCATTCATTTATCTACAGACTTTGTCTTTGACGGAAAGATAGACGAGAAGTCCGGACAGCTTTATACAGAAGAAACTCTCCCTGCTCCCGTCAACTATTACGGTTTCACCAAATGGAAAGGAGAAGAGAAAGTGGCTGAAATCTGTAGTAACTATGCTATTGCCCGCGTAGAGATTGTCTACGGAAAAGCATTGCCGGGACAACATGGAAACATCGTGCAACTGGTGATGAATCGTTTGAATGCAGGACAAGAAATCCGTGTCGTATCAGATCAATGGCGCACGCCCACCTATGTAGGTGACGTATCAGCCGGAGTGCAACACTTGGTAGAAAATGCCGCAAACGGAATTTTTCATATCTGTGGCGACGAATGCCTGACCATTGCAGAAATTGCTTTTCAGGTAGCAGACTACATGAAGCTGGACCGTTCGCTCGTTCACCCTGCCACAACAGAAGAAATGCAAGAAGCTACTCCCCGTCCCCGTTTCAGTGGGATGAGCATAGCAAAAGCCCGGACTATACTTGGTTACCAGCCACGAAAGCTGAAAGATATTCTCATGGAGTGGAAACATTAACCGACATATCCTATTAATCAGATTGTTTGCCCAAATGAAAGTATGTGCCCTATACAACATAACAATTTGGCTCAAGCATCGAACTGTCATAACCATATAAAATAATAATATAAGCACATATTATATAAAGGTTAAGGTCTACATTACTAACTTTTTACAACATTCCATTCCTTGTTTCAACAACCTTACCGATTTCAATTATTGCATATTTATTTTGAAAATATGCAATAAGTTCTTATCTTTGCACCCGAATTAAAGAACCAAAAGATGAATCAAACATTACAATTACATAACGCCCTTATATTTCATGCGGAAATTCCCAATTTCTGCACGTCATGTTGCGTGCATGTACATTGGTTCAGCGGATTCATCTAAATTCCCCTTACCCATTCTTATCCCCAACTGCCTGTTGACTTATTTCGTTACTCAACAGACAGTATTTTTACCTGATTGTCAATAAGATGTATATCTTTTTGGGGATTATCCATGCTATTTATAATTTGTTTAACCTAACCAACTAAAATATATTACAATATGTTCTCTATTATATCTACCATGTTTTTGGGAATCGGTATCGGATACGGATTACGTAACTGGAGTATCTTACAAAAGACAGAAAAGACAATTTCTCTTACAATATTCCTGTTGCTCTTTATTCTTGGAGTATCCATTGGCTCCAATAGCCTGATTGTGAATAATCTCGGTAAGTTTGGATGGCAGGCGATCATTCTTGCCGTATCCGGCGTATTAGGGAGCTTGTTGGCTGCCCGGCTTGTGTTACAACTATTTTTCAAGAAAGGAGGTAAATAATGAAAGGAAGTCTCATCGTTATCGTATTTTTCTGTGTAGGCTGTATCATGGGAGTTTTTAATAAATTCCAGTTCGACACACATACTGTTTCCATGTATATACTTTATGCGTTGATGCTGCAAGTAGGAATCAGTATCGGTTCCAATAAAAACCTGAAAGCGATCATCTCACATTTGCACCCGAAAATGCTGCTGATTCCGTTGGGTACCATTACCGGCACTTTGTTGTTTTCTGCCTTGGCAAGCATTTTGCTAAGTCAATGGAGTGTATTCGACTGTATGGCAGTAGGAAGCGGATTCGCCTATTATTCGCTATCTTCCATCCTGATCACTCAGTTCAAGGAACCGACCATCGGAATACAGTTGGCTACAGAGCTGGGTACCATTGCCCTGCTGACTAATATCTTCCGCGAAATGATGGCACTTCTAGGTACACCGCTTATCAAGAAGTATTTCGGAAAACTTGCTCCCATTTCGGCGGCAGGAGTCAACTCAATGGATGTATTATTACCTTCCATCAGCAGATATTCGGGAAAAGAAATGATTCCTATCGCTATTTTGCATGGTATTCTGATCGATATCAGCGTGCCTGTATTCGTTTCTTTCTTCTGTAACTTATAACCTAGCGCCCCACCGTCGCCAACACAAAACGAATATCAGCGTAAGAAACATCATCTCCCAATGCAGCTTTAATAGCTACTACTCCCATAAATTCATGGGTCTCCAGATAAGTCCGGACCTTCTTTATCTTGTCCGCTGTCACTACCTGTTCCAACTTTATTTTATCTTCACGGAGATAATGTTCCAGATGAGTAGCAATCGTTCCCGTCACCAAATCACGAGCTTTGGCTATCTCTTCTATCGTCATCCCCTGGCAAAACATTTCATAACTCACCAGCTTTGAATCTTTCTTCTTCTCTTTCTGCTTCTTCTTATCCTCATGATGCTGCGCGTCCAGCTTTTGTTCACGTACATCCTCTCCGCCCGAAACAGAAGTAAAGATCTCCGGTCGTTCCAGTTTGTTCTCCTTCATATATTTGCGCACAATGCCCAAAATTTCAAGTCCGTACTTCTCCACTCCTTTCGCACCGAAATAAGGTATCGCTTCCAAAGCTACTGGTGTATCCGGCAACAGATTCACAATACCCATCAATGCCTTTTGCTGCATGATCACATAAGCCGGCATATTCACTTCGCGCGTCTTTGCCGTTCTCCATTCCGACAGAGCACGATAAAGCTCCGGATGCAGAATATCCGTCGGAACTTCTACTTTCACCTTTCCTGAATTGCTGCGAGTGCGTTCTTTCCGTTCTTTTTTCTCCTTCGGAGCCTTGGTGGAAGAACCGGAAGAAGCAGTTTCCCCTTCGAGACTCAACATCACTTTCGCCTTCCGTTTCAGATAATCCGTTACCGTAAATTTCTCCGTCCGCATCGCATCCAGCAAAGACTCTTTAATCCATAAAGCATCGTCCAATGCCTGCAAACGTTCATTCAGTTGTTTCCGCAACTCTTTATTATCAAGAGGCATACTGGTCTTGTCAAACAGCGCCCGGACAGGAAGCAATGCTTCACAGAAATAAGCAGCACCAGAATGAATCCTTTGCTGTAGCTCCTCATTTCCGGCATAATTTTCATTCTCGTTAATCAGACGCGTATATTGATTACGAAAGCGATTGGAAACTTCCACCACCTTCTCTTTGAGATGCGGAGCCAGTTCTTTATACTCGGCAAGCAACTTCGGATAAAGTTTATAAAGCTCTTCATCCATCATCCGGAGCAACCGCTTATAAGCCTGCTCAAGCGAATAGAAATTAAATAAATCATTCAACAGATCATAGAAATAAGCCTTTTGCATGTCGTTCAACTGCTTGCTCCCCGGTTTATTCTGTTCCACATCTCTTGTGAAATTATCTACAATGCTATCGCTGATTATCGCCTCCCTACGCAAAGGAGTCTCCAACACCATTCCTTCCAGAGTCTTGCAACGGCTCAATGCTACATACGTCTGCCCATGAGCAAAAGAGTTACGAGCATCGATAATCGCCCGCTCAAACGTCAGACCCTGACTCTTATGAATCGTGATAGCCCACGCCAGACGGATGGGATATTGCCGGAACACACCTTCTATTTCTTCCGTGATCTCCTTCGTTTCTTCGTTCAGCACATACTTATAATTCCCCCATTCTTCGGGCAACAACTGAAAGACATCACTACTGTCTTTTCCACGTACGGACATTCCTTTTTCGTCAACACTCATCACTTCGCCTATCATGCCGTTATAGTAACGTTTTTCTGATGAAACGTCATTCTTAAGGAACATGATCTGTGCTCCTTCTTTGACTGTAAGCACTTCATCCGCAGGGTACGAGTACTCAGGAAAATTTCCCTCTATCTCCGCCCGAAAACTATAAGCCCGTCCAGACAGTGATGCCAGTTCACGGTCGTTCACCTGCTGGGCCTGATAGTTATGCGTTGTCAGTCGGATATACCCTTCTTCTTTCCGTGGACGAAAACCGGGCTGATAACGACGATTCAATTCGTTCAACACTTCATCATCTGCTTTATTTTCGCGTATCTTGTTCAGAAGAGAAAGAAAGAAAGTATCACTCTGACGGTAGACTTTCTTTAGTTCAATGGTCATATACACCGTTTCCTTCAGTGCACGGCTGGCAAAAAAATATGGAGTCTCGTAATGATTCTTCAGTAGCTCCCATTCATTGTCTTTTACCACAGGAGCCAACTGCTGCAAGTCGCCGATCATCAGCAACTGCACACCTCCGAAAGGTTTTTCACGGTCACGATAACGACGTAAAGCCGCGTCCACAGCGTCCAGCAAATCTGCACGTACCATACTGATTTCGTCGATAACAAGCAGATCCATGCTGCGGATAATATTCCGTTTCTCTTTGCTGAAACGGTAGTGCATCTTGGCAGAATTGAAAGTCGTTTCCGGCACAAACGGAGCAAAAGACAACTGAAAGAATGAATGAATCGTCACCCCTCCGGCGTTGATAGCTGCGATTCCTGTTGGAGCCAATACGACCATGCGCTTGGGGGTATGTTCTCTCAATCGTTTTAGAAATGTAGTTTTTCCGGTTCCGGCTTTTCCGGTAAGAAACAGATGCGTGCCTGTATTTTCAATGAACTGCCAAGCTAGTTGTAGTTCAGGATTATTTTCCATGTTTCCTCTAATTTTCGGTAAAGGTACTGAATAGATTCCAACCACCGAAATTGAATGTAAGGAAAAGCAATAATCAAGCCGGTATTTTCATCATCATTTCTTTACTCCCGAAATATTTGTATACAAATAAACAAAAAAGGTCCCGGTTTCTTCTCGCTTGAAGTACACCGGGACCGGATCAAATCAGAACACAAAGTCGTGTCACAGTTATATATCGAAATTGTTTTTGTTTCTTAATTCTTGGGAGACTGATATCTCTTGTACCAATCTGTAGATTTTGATCCCCAAGAATCAGCCCAATTCTTGAAATAAGGATATTCCGTATCAATGTTATGCGTCTCCGTCACCGGAATGAAATTCAACATCGGAATATCGATGGCAAACGGATAAGCTCCGTCACGATCAATGTAATAGACATCCTTACTAGAACCTATCAGCGATTTGTCAGCATAAGATGTCGGTGAATATTTAGGCAGATGTACTTCCGTCCGGTTCTGTTGCCCTGCCGCATATTTTACTATAATGTACGGATTATATATCTTCAGATTCTCCTTATTAAAAGTGGCCTTTTCAAAGGTTCTGGTTATCGTACATGTACCCACTTTCCCCTTAACAGCTTGTTTTACACTTGGGAATACAATAATAGAAGACGTTTCGCTCTCCACTTTTATATCCTTATCTGAAGTCACTTTACCAAACTGTCCTCCATCTATCTGATAAGCAAATGCATTATCATACATCGCTCCGTCGTGTGTGGGCGTAAATGTATCCACAATCTTATTTATCATGTTTTCTGTGTTGAAATATATGGCACGATTATATTCTACGATCACGTCGTTCATGTCATAATCTCCCCCGTCAGGCCAAATATCTTCAAAAGCTAAAGTCCCCTTTAAGTTCTCCTGTGCATCCGGCTTTTCTATTGGTTTATCATCACTCGGGATATTGGGTCTGTTCGGATTATCAATAGAACTTTCCGGAGAAGCATCTACATAAAATAGTAGATCACAAAAACTTCTGTTTGCTCCATCTTCCACACCAATAATGGTTTTTCCACTCTTTTCATCTTTTACAGATACGAAACCACCATTAGAATACCCATTAGAAGTTATTAATGGCTTTGTAATGTCAATTTCATTCTCATTTTGATGATACCCATCTGCATATATAAACCATCCTACTGTATATCCTTTCGGAAATTTCTCACTTGGTTTACCATCCTCACCCCAAAAGAGCAGACGTACCTTATCTCCACACTTCAAAATAGATAAAGCTCCATTATATACGGAAAAAGCAACATTTGGAAATACGATATACTTCCTCATATTAGAGTTACTAACTCCATCACTTGTTTTATAATAATAATATCCAAATGAATTATTAAATGAAGCGTCCCTGTCAAGAAAGACCAAATCTAACGTAGTTCCCTCTTGTGTTACATTAATATTAGTGATTTCAGATCCCTTATACAAATAAGCGTTGTCAACAGAACCTCCGGATGGCTTGAAAAAAGAGTTTAAACGTTCTACAAGATTTCCAATCAATTCATTACCCACTTGTTTTTGAGGTGTTACATATCCATTATTAATAGGGTCTGGCTTTCCTGTTTGACTATTATAAATATAGGTGAGATTTCCTCCTTCTCCCCACTTACACAATGAATACAAATTAGCACCGGAATTGATAAGATACGGCACGCTACCTTTCGAAAAGTCATAAGAACGCGTTACCGCTTTAGTATTGGCAGTAAAAGAATCCTTTTTACTCATATCAAAACTAGCCATCCCATCTTTGATATCTAGTTTTACGCATCGGGGTACTCCCCAGCTTGATGTATACAAGTAAACAGTCTCTACAGAAGTCGGAATATTCATTTTCCCTTCATATTTTCCATTTCCATCCGTGAAAATTTTGAATAAAGCTTCAACCCCTTCTTTCTTTACCGGAACATTGTCCACTACTTCCATCGGGTCTTCATCATACACTTCAAGTAGAGCCACAAGTCCGGGGACATCATAGTTTACTGAGAGTTTCACGTCGCCACGTGTTTCAAATCCGAAATACTCGCTAGGGTCCGGAAGAGGTTCTTTTCCATAATTAGGATCGTACAGATCTTTTTCCATACATCCAGCCAACAGCCCACCAATCAATGCTGCCGTAGCAATAGCACCAGAAATGCCGAATAATCGCTTTTGTGTCATAATCTATATATTTGTTTTGTTAGTTATCAAGGCTTGTTTTGTTCCCATCAAAACAATCTCACCTCTCAAATAATTTTCAAATATATAGATTATTTAATTACCAGCCGGACAAAGCTTAAAAACGGAATACCGATTCACAAAATAGTGTTATCGTGCAATCTTTATTTACTGCATAGAACCACCCACGATATCCAATAATTCGTTGGTAATAGCCTGCTGGCGACTCTTATTATATTGCTTCGTCAAATCTTGGATCAATTCGTTCGCATTGTCCGTAGCCACCTGCATCGCCAATGTGCGTGCCGCATGTTCCGAAGCGTTCGAATCCACGGCAGCCGTAAAAAGCTTCTGGCTCAATACCGTTGGGATCAGATTGGCGATCAGTTCCTCTGCAGAAGGTTCGATAATGTACGCATTCGCTATTTCACCTCCTTGTACTTCTTCTTCCTTTTGCTTCTCTTCCTCATCCACGACCCGTGTCAGGTCAATAGGCAGATAAGTTTCGCGAAGCAGAATCTGCACGCCCATTGATTTAAAATGATGATAGATCAGTTCTACCCGGTCTATTTCTCCGGATACGTACATTTCCATCAGGCGATGTGCCAGTTCGGAAGCCTCCTGATACGATGGTTTGTCGGAAAGCGTCGGTGAAGTCTCCTGCGGTTCGAATCCCAGGCGTTTCACTGCTTCATCCACCTTCTTCCCTACCGGGAATATCAGGATATTATCCTGTCCCAGTGTACGAAACTCACCGACTGTTTGCAGCAGCATCTTAATCACATTTGCATTAAAAGCACCACAGAGCGACGTATTCGAAGAAAAGGCAACGATTGCCACACGCTTCACTTCCCTCGCCTTGATGTAAGGAGATTCAACAGGAAGGTCGGCACTCAGGAAGTTGGTCAGAATCTTGTTAAGCTTCCTTTCATAAGGCAGCATATTTTCAATGGCTCCTTGTGCCTTGTGTAACTTGGCAGAAGCCACCATCTTCATTGCTGAAGTGATTTTTCGGGTACTCTTTACCGAATTTATTCTGGTTTTTACTTCTTTCAGTGAAGCCATAACTATTTAAATTAAGAATTAAGAATGAGTGTGTGTCAAAAGTCAGTCCCAGTTCAGTTACTATTGACTTTTGACACAGCGTCTTCATTTTATAAATATTGTTTGGCAACCATAGCGGCAGTCTCTTCGATAGCCTTGGTCACGTTATCGTCTATCACACCGGTTCTCAGAACGTCCAGCACATCTTCCTGATGATTGAGTTGTAGAGATTCGATGAAGCTGCGTTCAAAATCCTGTACGTTTTCCAAGGGAACATCGTGGAGCAGACCGTGCGTGCCGCAATACAGAATAGCAATCTGTTGTTCTACCGGCATCGGACTATACTGAGGCTGAATCAGCAATTGTGCATTCTTACGTCCCTTGTCGATAGTCATCGCCGTAATGGGGTCCATATCACTGCTAAACTTGGAGAAGGCTTCCAGTTCACGATACTGTGCCTGGTCCATCTTCAAGGTTCCGGCCACTTTCTTCATCGCCTTAATCTGAGCGTTACCACCTACACGGGATACAGAAATACCGACATTGATAGCCGGACGGACACCTTGATTAAACAAGTCCGTTTCGAGGAATATCTGTCCGTCGGTAATAGAAATCACGTTCGTCGGGATATATGCCGAAACGTCTCCTGCCTGCGTCTCAATGATAGGCAGAGCCGTGAGTGAACCACCACCTTTCACGATACCTTTCAGGCTCTCCGGAAGGTCGTTCATTTTGCGTGCCACTTCTTCTTCCTTGATGATCTTTGCCGCACGTTCCAACAGACGTGAGTGCAGGTAGAAGATATCACCCGGATACGCCTCACGTCCGGACGGACGGCGAAGAATCAACGATACTTCCCGATAAGCAACTGCCTGCTTGGAAAGGTCATCATAAACCACCAGCGCATGGCGGCCGGTATCACGGAAATATTCACCGATGGCAGCTCCTGCAAACGGTGCATAATACTGCAACGCAGCCGGATCGCCTGCCGTAGCGGCTACGACAATCGTG
>ERZ791719.656-NODE-656-length-14001-cov-4.49986_pt1 | contig 14001 bp, 9 predicted proteins | sample MGYA00510338_ERZ791719 | MGnify/ENA primary metagenome ERZ791719 (study PRJEB30046, sample SAMN00715131) | human gut metagenome | study: EMG produced TPA metagenomics assembly of the A metagenome-wide association study of gut microbiota in type 2... | reverse complement strand
CGGGCTTTCCCTACACCATCGCTTACGGTATGACCGAATGTGGCCCGATTATTTGCTCCAGCCGTTGGGAAACACTGAAACTGGCTTCCTGCGGCAAGGCAACCACCCGAATGGAAGTCCGCATCGACTCGCCCGACCCTAAAACACATGCCGGAGAAATCGTATGCAGGGGAATGAATATGATGCTGGGATATTATAAAAATCCGGAAGCGACGGCACAAATTATTGATGCCAACGGATGGCTTCACACGGGTGATTTAGGAACAATCGACGACGAAGGATATGTGACAGTTCGCGGTCGTAGCAAGAATCTGCTTCTGACTTCCAGCGGACAGAATATCTATCCGGAAGAGATAGAAAGCAAACTGAATAATATGCCTTATGTTGCCGAGTCACTGATCGTTTTGCAGCACGACAAGTTGGTCGCACTGATTTATCCGGACTTTGACGATGCTTTTGCCCATGGCTTGCAACAGGCCGATATCATAAAAGTTATGGAAGCCAATCGTGTTGAACTGAATCAGCAGCTTCCCAATTATTCTCAGATAAGCAAAGTCAAAATCCATTTCGAGGAATTTGAAAAGACTGCGAAGAAATCAATCAAACGCTTTATGTATCAGGAAGCAAAAGGATAACACATCCTTTCAAAACCATACTCAATAAAAACAAAAACGGTGAACAGGTATCAAAACTCTGTCCACCGTTTTTTCAGTCTAACCTAACCAACTTAATTTTATCTTGTTATCCTCCGACAATCTCTCTACTTTAACAACCTCACTTATTACCCTCACCTATTACTTATTACCTATTACCTATTACTTACTACCTATTACTTTTTATAAACGAAACAGCCTGCCCGCCTCCGGGAGCCATCCGTATACTCAACGTATTTTCAGATGTTACAATCTGTTCCGTAATCTTATAATCGGTAGGATTCGTTTTCCAGTCAGCCTTTTCGCCATCCGCATAGATGACGGCCTTATACTGCTTGCCCGGTTCCAGGAAGTCCAGTTTTACTTCTAAAGTACGGGGGCTTTCATTGGTAGCTGCTCCCAGGAAATAATTGCCTTTTGCTTTACGTACCACTGCAATGAACTCTCCCGGTTCACCTGCCAGTGCTTTCGATTCATCACAATCCGGATCAAAATCACGGAAGAACTGGAATGCCGGATGTCCTTCATAATGCTCGATCATATCCGAAGCCATCTGCAAAGGAGAATACAGGATTACCCAATTAGCCAGTTGTTTAGCCAGCGTCGTATTCACACGGCTATTGCCTTTATCCTGATCGTTCCACTTCTGTCGGCGCGGAGAATCCTTCGTTTTCAAGAACAGAATATCAAAAGTTCCCGGCGTATAATCCATCGGACCGGACAGCAGGCGGGTGAACGGTAACATCACGTGATGAGAAGGAGGATTGCCTTCACTCCACGCATTCCATTCCATGCCTCTTGCCCCCTCGCGTGTCATCATATTCGGCCATGTACGACGGATACCGGTATCTTTGATCGGTTCGTGTGCATCCAGAGTCATTTGATGACGGGCGGCAGTTTCCACTACCCGTTGATAGTGATTGACACCGTATTGGCTATGATGCAGATATCCATCCGGAAATGCGCCTGCATATCCCGTCTTCAGGAGGTGGATACCATGATCGGTATACCATTGCATGGCATGATCCATCTGACGTTCATAGTTAGGAATATTCCCTCCGGTCTCATGATGTCCCATGATTTCAACGCCTTTCTCTTTGGCATAACGTACGATTTCATCAATATCGAAATCCGCGTATGGCTTGGTGAAATCAAAGCTCTGCATACCGCCCCAACTCTCCCAACCTTCGTTCCAACCTTCGAACAGGACAGCTTCGATATGATTGGCCGCGGCAAAATCTATGTATTTCTTTGCATTGGCAGTAGTAGCTCCGTGACGTTCGTCCATCTTCCAGGTCTCTACGCCGAGGTGCATCCCCCACCACACTCCTACATATTTCAGCGGGCGAATCCAGTCCGTAGTTTCCAGTACGCATGGATCATTCAGATTCAGAATGAGTGAAGAGTTGATCAAACCGACAGCTTCCGGTGCGATCTGTATGGTGCGCCATGAGGTCGTGAAGTGATTTCCCTTACGCGCCTTAATGCCGTCAGGCCACGGGGCAAGTTCCGCTTTCAATGTATAATGGCCGATTTGCTTCAGAGTCATTTCCGGAAAATCATACAAAGCGGCTTCGTGTATACTTCCGTAAACTCCATCCGCAGTCTTGAATGTGAAAGGTGTATTAGCCGTTTCCACTTCGGAAATCGGTTGTTGTTGATAGAGTAGTTCATATGTTTCGGCACTGGCGGGGATCGACCACGAAGTTCCGTCACGATGGAAACGGAAAGTAGTCAGTTCATCGGTAATCAATAAAGAATCTATAGTCGGCACCGTATATTCATAGCGGAAACCGACTCCATCATCGAATACACGAAAACGAAGCGTCAGTTGTACATGATCTTCATTTGTCAGATTGACTGCCATTTCGTTATAATGATTCCTGTTCTTTTTGTTTTCTCCCCACGGCTGTGTCCAAGTCTCGTCTTTACTGCTGAAAGTCGTGTTCTTCACCTCAAAACCTTCTGCCAGAATGACGCCGTTAGCCGCCGTAAAGCCCATGGCTGAATTTTCTATCAAGAGGGAGTCATCCACCGAAACATTATAAAACGGTTTGCCGTTTTCGTCTACCGTCAATGTCATCTTGATATGTCCGTCCGGTGACTGGACCTCTGTTTTCGGGCTACTACAGGCATAGCATCCCAGCACACACAGAAAAGCTCCAACTAAATGTTTTACTTTCATAGTATAATCGTCTGTTTATATATAATACAGTTCAGAAAGGAGAAACACTTAAATGTATGCCGTTTTTCTTTCTTCGGATACAAAGAAAAAGTATCTTTGCAGCTAAACAATGTAGATTTATGGCAAAGATACTATTAGCAGAAGATGAAGTCAATATCGCCTCCTTTATCGAACGGGGACTGAAAGAGTTCGGACATTCGGTAACAGTCTGTCATGACGGAAATACGGGTTGGAGAATCCTTCAGGAAGAACCTTTCGACCTTGTAATTCTGGATATTATCATGCCGAAAATAAACGGGCTCGAACTTTGCCATCTCTATCGGCAGATGTTCGGTTACCAGACACCGGTCATTATGCTGACGGCTTTAGGCACTACGGAAGATATTGTAAAAGGACTGGATGCAGGAGCAGACGATTATCTCGTCAAGCCTTTCAGTTTTCAGGAACTGGAAGCACGTATCAAGGCGCTGCTGCGACGAAACAAGGAGGCTGTAACCAATCAACTGACTTGCGACAATCTGGTATTGGACTGTAACACCAGACGGGCGAAAAGAGGTGATGCGGATATCGATCTCACCGTAAAAGAATACCGCCTGCTTGAATATTTCATGACTCACCAGGGGGTAGCCTTGTCACGCATTACGCTGCTCAAAGACGTATGGGACAAGAACTTTGATACGAATACCAACATCGTAGACGTATACGTCAATTATCTGCGGGTAAAGATAGACCGTGACTTCGACAAGAAACTGATTCATACGGTAGTAGGATTAGGATATATCATGAATGCCTGAACATCCATCAAATAAATCCGTGTATGAAAATAGGTTCTAAAATAGCTCTCTTCTATACGTTGCTCAGTGTACTGACAACTATCATCATTATTGCCGTATTCTATCTTTTCAGCACACAGTTTATCAATAAACTCTATGCCTCCTACCTTCGTGAAAAAGCATATCTGACCGCACAAAAGCACTGGGAGAAAGACGAAGTAGACGAACAGAGTTACCAGATTATCCAGCGCAAATATGACGAACTCCTGCCCGAAGCTCATGAGATTCTTTTAAATATGGACAGTCTCTCCGAAGTCCGTGACACACTGAACAAATATCTGACCCAGCATCAGCAGGCACTCCTGATAGCCGGTGAAGACAGCATCCCTTTTTCTTTTAGATACAAAGACCAGTTGGGAGCCGCCCTTTATTATCCCGATAATGAAGGGAATTTCATCGTCCTCGTCATGTCCCGGAATGTGTACGGTGCAGAAATCAAAGAACACCTCTTGCTTCTCTCCATCTTTCTGGTTTTATTCAGTTCCATCCTGATTTATTTAGTCGGGAAAATCTATTCCGGCCGTATTCTTATCCCCCTGCAGCATATACTGAAGGAGCTGAAGAGGATACGAGCCAACAGTCTGAACCGCCGGTTAAAGACGACCGGAAACAACGATGAACTGGAAGACATGATCGAAACACTGAATAGCATGCTCGACCGTCTGGACAGTGCTTTCAAAGCTGAAAAGTCCTTTGTCAGCCATGCTTCGCATGAACTGAACAACCCCATAACCGCCATACAGGGAGAATGTGAAATCAGTCTGCTGAAAGAAAGAAGTACCGGAGAATATATCGAAGCCCTGCAACGAATCTCATCCGAAAGCAAGCGAATCTCCAATCTGATCCGCCATCTTCTTTTCCTTTCACGTCAGGATGAAGAGCTCATAAAAAGCAATATGGAGGCAATGTCTCTGCCGGATATGCTGAATGACTTAATAAAAATGAACGAACGAATCCGTTTCCATCATCAAGAAACAGGTAAGGTTGCCACTGTAAAGGCCAATCCTTATCTGCTCAAAATAGCTTTAAAGAATATCATCGATAATGCCTGCAAATATTCTGAAAAGGAAGTAGACATTACGCTCAGCCAAAAAGATCAACACCTCGTTCTTGAAATAAAAGATCAGGGCATCGGCATTCCTCCGGAAGAAATAGAACATATATTCCAGTCTTTCTATCGGGGCAGCAACACACATGACTATGCAGGTCAGGGCATCGGCCTCAGCCTGACGCAGAAAATAGTATCTGCCTACAACGCCAGACTGGAAATATCTTCGATAATAGAAAAAGGAACAAAAGTACGGGTGATCTTCTGATTCAACCGACTTTTGTCCCTTCCTCACTTCTACCTACTGAAAACGAAATTAAAATTTAATCTATGCCGTTTCTTTCATAGAAAGAATAGAAAATGAATTAGATACGTCTTTGCAATAATTTTCCGTTTTTATCATATAGCATTCGTTCATACACTACTTCCACAATCAGCGGGAAGATGAACAGGGCGAAGAAAGTCGCTCCTATCAATCCGCCGATAATGACAATCGCCAGTGGACGCTGTGATTCCGAACCGATACCGTGGCTCATAGCCGCGGGCAACATCCCCATAGCTGCCATAGCCGCTGTCATTATCACAGGGCGGATACGTGAACGGACTCCTTCTTTAGTGGCCTCCTGTAAGGGCGAACCCAGTTTTAGATTTGCCTTGATATCGGAAATCATAATAACGCCATTCTGTATGCAGATACCGAACAAAGCGATAAAACCGATACCCGCCGATATAGAGAAATTGAAGCCCGTTATCAGAAGGGCTGCGATACCTCCCACGGCAGCAAACGGTACATTCAGCAATACCAGTCCTGCATCTCTGGCATTGGAGAAGAGAATAAACAGAATAATGAAAATAATGGCAATGCTGATAGGAACTACCTGTGCCAGACGTTTCGAAGCACGCTGCTGATTCTCAAAATCACCCGTCCATTTCAAAGAATATCCTGCCGGTAAATGGACGGAAGCATTTACCTTTTTCTGCGCTTCGGCAACTGCCGTACCCATATCCCGTCCTCTCACCGAGAACTTGACAGCACAGAAACGGGCATGGTTGTCACGGAAGATCAATAATGGTCCTGTGATTGTGGTGATATCTGCCAGTTCCTTAATAGGTACCATCGTTCCGTCCATCGCCGGAACCAGTATCTTACCTATCTCCTCTTCATTCTGACGGAACTCTTCACTATACCTCACCATGATATTAAATTTCCGTTCGTCCTCATACAACAGCGAAGCTGACTTCCCGCCAATAGCCATTTCAATGATAGACTGAACATCCTCCTTAGCCACTCCATAACGTGCCAACTGACGCTCATTCAGTTCGATACGAAGTTCCGGCTGGCCGATATTGCGAATCACTCCCAAGTCCTCAATTCCCTGCACGGTATTTAATATCTTATCAATCTGAACGGCCAGTTTTTCCGATTCGTACAAGTCTTTACCGAACACTTTCACCGCAATAGAGCCTTTTACACCGGAGGCCGCTTCTTCCACATTATCCGTAATCGGCTGCGAAAAGTTAAAGTCAATGCCGGGATAAACGGATAAATCTTCCTGCATCTTGTCGATAAGCTGAAGTTTGGTCAGCTTGCTTTCCCAGTCTTTCTCCGGATAAATATCTACGTGAAACTCAATATTATAAAATCCGGTTGCATCCGTTCCGTCGTTGGGACGTCCGGTTTGAGACAATACCTGCCTCACTTCGGGGAAGGTCAATAGTTTCTTTCTCATCTTATTTGCCAGCGTTACGGATTCATCCAGCGATATACTTTGCGGCAGCGTAGCACGGATGTAGATCGAACCTTCGTTGAGTTGAGGAAGAAACTCCGTCCCAAGGAAGGAGAAAAGCCATAAACCGACTCCTGCAACCACAGTTGCCAATCCGATAGTCAGTTTACGATGGGCATAGAAAGTATCAAAAAGAGCCGTACACTTTTGATTGATGAAATGGACAAAGCGATTGTTCTTTTCGCGTACATTCTTTTTCAGCAACATGGACGACATGACGGGAACCAGCGTTAATGTGAAAATAAGCGCACCCAGCAAAGCAAAACCCAATGTATATGCCAAAGGTGAGAACATTTTTCCTTCCACTTTCTGAAAAGAGAAGATAGGAATCAAAGCGGTAATGATGATCAGTTTGGAGAAAAATACCGCTTTTGCCTTATCCTTGGCGGTGTGACGGATCAGTCCCATCTTGGACATCACATTGAATGCGGGCATTCCCACCTCTTTCGCCTTCTTGTCCAAAGCGACAAACACACCTTCCACCATCACCACTGCCCCATCGATAATAATACCAAAGTCAATGGCCCCCATAGAAAGCAGATTGGCAGACATCCCCATCACGCGTAAACAAATAAATGCGAATAACAAAGCTAATGGAATAATCACCGCAACAATCACGGTTGTCCGCCAATCTGCCATGAAGATTAACACAATAAACGTAACCAGCAATATTCCTTCAATCAGATTATGGGTCACCGTTTTTACCGCCAGGTTCACCAAGTCCTCACGGTCGTAGAACGGTATTATCCGTACATCTTCAGGAAGTACATTCTGATTCAATTCTTCTATCTTATCTTTCAGATTTGCAATGACTTCACCGGGGTTCTCCCCTTTACGCATCACCACAATTCCCTGAACGACATCGTTCTCATCCATTCGTCCCACTTGTCCGAGGCGGGGCAGGCAGGATTCGTGAACATCTGCCAGGTTCTTTACGAGAATCGGCGTCCCGTTGATGTTCTTCACTACGATGTTTCGCAATTCATCCAGGTCGTTTATCAAACCGATTCCCCGGACTACGTATGCCTGAGAACTTTTCGTGATGACATCTCCTCCTACATTGATATTACTCTTGGCTATCGCGTCATAAAGTTCGAGAGAGGTAATTCCGTAATTAATCAACTGATGAGGATTCACGCTTACTTCAAATGTCTTCACCTCGCCACCGAAACTGACGATATCAGCTACACCTGATACCGAACGGAGATTTCGTTCGATCACCCAGTCCTGAATCGTTTTCAAATCGCGTACACTACGTCTGTCACTGCGCAGGGTGTAGCGATAGATTTCTCCGGTAGGTCCGTACAAAGGCTGTACTTCGGGAGTCACGCCTTCGGGAAGATCGGCATCATTCAGCAAATTGTAGACTTGCTGACGGGCTGTAAAGTCATCAACACGATCTTCGAACATTACATTGATCACAGAAAGTCCGAAAAGAGTGGTCGAACGAATATCCGTTTTTTTCTGTACGGGATTCATGGCTATCTCAATGGGAATCGTGATAAATTTCTCCACCTCTTCCGCACTACGGCCCGCCCATTGCGTGATGATCGTCACTTTTGTATTCGTTACATCCGGAAAGGCATCTATCGGCGTATGTTTGAATGAGACGGCTCCGGCTATAACGGCAATCACCGTACAGAAGAATATAAAGAACTTATTCTTCAGCGAGAAGGCTACTATATTATCTATGAATTTATGCATACTATTCTCTGATTTTTAATCCGCATTCAAAGCATTATACACTAACAATACATTATTATTCAGTACCCTGTCTCCTTCGGAAAGACCGGAACGGACATAACATTCCTTGCTCAACTGTTTGTAAACGTCTACTTCCTTTATCTTCAGACGCTGGTCAGGCTCTACTGTGACCACATAATTCTTTCCTCCCTCGAACACCAGCGCATGGGAGTCGATACGAGGCATGGAAGTATCTTCCGCTTTACACTTCACGCTCACGTTTGTAAACATACCCGGCTTCAGCAGGTAATCTTCGTTTTTCAGTTTGATGCGTACGTTCATTGTCTTACTTTCACTGTCCAACAGGTGATAGGCCTTGTCGATCGTACCTGTAAATGTCCTTTCCGGATATGCCAAAGTCGAGATACGGACATCAGCTCCCTCGGAAACCTTACTAATATCACTTTCATACACATCCGCCATCACCCATACATCGGACAGACCGGAAATCGTAAACAGCGCATCCCCCTGGTCGGGGCGCAGCTGCATATCCCTGCTAATCTGCTTTTCCACAATAAAGCCTGATACGGGAGATTTGAGCTGATAAAAAGCATTTCCGGAGAAGTGATAAATGGAGAATATTTCTTTGATTCGTCTTTCTTCCGCTTCCGCAGTTGCCAGTTCCTGCTTGGCCTGAAGTACATCTTTATCCGATGCCATGCCGGAAGTGTACATATCCTGTGTGGCATCCATGTTCCGCCGGGCCAGCAAGAGTTGTTGTTCAGCTTCTTTCAATTGTTTCTCATAATCCGCCACTTCCCCGCTACGGATCACTGCCAGCACTTCTCCTTTGTGAACAAAGTCTCCTATTTCGGCACGCAGTTCCGTCACGGTTCCTCCGAACATCGGATACACATTTGCCACCTGATCCTGATTGAAAGTGACCCGTCCATTCAATGTCAGTTCATCTACCACTTCACAGACGTGCACGGTATCGACGGATACGATTCTCAGCAGGCTGTCCGTCAGGCATAGTGTAGTCGGTTCTACTTTGGGTTGTTCTCCTTTTCCGGAGCATGCTCCCAAAAGGCTGCCAAACAATATACAAGGAAGAAATTTATTCCAGTTCATAGTCTTTGATAATTTATGGATTGTGATCTTTAATCGTTTCATATTGGTCGGTTTATTAGTAGTTCAATACATTTTGTCCGACAACTGTATTCAGGTTTTCCATAGCGAGAAATACGTTTTTCTTTATCTCGTATAGTTGGATACAGGTTTCTTTATAGCTGTCATAATAGTCGATAAATTCCAGCAGGCTGATATTCTTTCTGGTGAAATTCTCATTGACTCCTGTGATCAATTTCTCGAAGTTACGTTCCAGGTCCATATTAGTGGATTGATAGAGTTGAGTCGCTTTCTCCAGAGACGTATAAGCGGTGAAGAGTTCCATATCGGCACGATTGGCAGCATATTCCTGCTGCACTCCCGCCTGCTGGATACTGAAGCGGGCTGCTTTGATATTTCCCTGATTACGGTTGAAGATAGGTACGGACAGGCTTACTCCTATCGCGAAATAGTCATTGATAAAGTTTCCTACACGGTCATAATTCCCTTTCACAGAGAACTCGGGAAAGGCCATTGACTTCTGTAGTTTCAGATTTGCACGGGAGGCATTCACTGTGCTTCGGGCAATCTTTTGGTCGGGCCGTTCATTGATGATTGCTTTCAGGTCTGCAAATGATAATTGCGACAGGTCCAGTTGTTGCAGTACTTCTTCGTCTAATGAGAGTTGAACTTGTGTATCTTCCGGAAGGTTCAGTAATAAATTCAGTTCTCCCCTGGTAGTCAGTAAATCATTCTCCCGTTCGTTCTTCTCTTTCCTCAAGGAGAAGAGCATGGATTCCAGACGGGAAATTTCCATTAAAGAGATGTTTCCCTTTTCCTGCTGAATTTTCATTCCGCCCAAAAGTACTTGCAGGGAATTTACTTCCTTTTCATAGATGGCAATGGACTTAGAAAGAAAGTAGACTTCTACAAACTTTTCATTCAATTCCTGACGGAGCGTCCGCATTACTTCTTCAAACTGGTATTCAGCTATTTCCTTATTGATTTTTTCCAGCCGGACTTGCTTGTTCCGCTGACCGGCAAGATGGATCACCTGTTCTATTTCAACAACAGCTTCCCCTTCTTTTCCAAAATCAAAATACTTCCCGTTCAATCGGTTGTAGACATTCTGTTCCAGCGAAATGACCGGATTTTCAAACAATTTGGCTTGTAATACCTGCGCCTGTGCCATGTCGATATTGTACCGCTCGGCTATCAACGATAAATTGCGCTCTAAAAAACGCTGCTCTGCTTCTTTCAGTGTCAATGTGCCTGCAACCTGTTGCGCACACATCTTTCCTGCCAATAGAAGAAATAGTAAAAATAAAAATGCTCTGTTCATCGCAATCTTTTTGTTACCTTAATTTGTTTTCCGACAAAAGTACAACTCTGCAACGGTAGAGGCTGGATAAAAGCGATTATAAGGCTCTCATTTCAGATTAGAATTTGATTAGAAAATATCTAAGGAAAGGAAAAATTGTAAACACAACAGGAAGAATGGCTATCCCTCTTTCTCTACCATACCCCTATCTTTGCAAAGTAGAAATAAATAATGAATCATTAAAAACAGGAAATATGAAAATTATAGATTTAACCAAAGAAAGCTTTGTTGAGAAAGTTGCTGATTATCAATCTTATCCGGATAATTGGGAATATAAAGGGAATAAACCTTGTTTAGTCGATTTTCATGCTCCATGGTGTGGTTATTGCAAGGCATTATCACCCATATTGGACCAATTAGCAGAAGAATATAAAGGGAGACTGGACATTTATAAAGTAGACGTCGATCAGGAAGAGGAACTGGAAAGTGCATTCAAGATTCGGACAATTCCCAACCTTTTGCTTTGCCCGGTGAATGGCAAACCGATAATGAAACTCGGTACAATGAATAAGGTTCAATTGAAAGAGTTTATAGAAACGACTCTATTTTCATGATAAAATAGAATATAGAGTACTCACATTACTACTTTTCTTACTGAAAAAGTCCGAATCCCAATTGCTTTTTGCAATTTAAAGGTTCGGACTTTCTATTTTCAGATTTAACAGATAGCACTTATCATTTATGCAGCAATCTATCAGTCCCCGGAACAACTTTTCCCATCGACCAGACACACCGTACATTCAATTCCTTATCAAGTATCACAATATCAGCATCTTTACCTTTAGACAATGCCCCTTTCCGATCGCTCACACCAATCAGACGGGCAGGAGTTTCGGAAGCCATACGCACAGCATCTTCCAAAGGAATACTTGCTTTCTTCACCATCGTACGAACCAACACATCCATAGTCGCCAAACTACCGGCTAATGCAGAATGATCCGCCATCTTACATACTCCGTCCTCAATAATATAACGCGGATCAATCGGCTCGTTCCCTTCATTGGCAGCATAAGCCAACGCATCAGTCACCAGACAGGTATTCTCAACTCCTTTCAGTTTATAAACCAGTTTCAGAATAGTAGCAGGCAAATGAATACCGTCTGCAATAACTTCTACCGTCATTCCATCTGTCAAATATACACTTTCTACCGTACCTTCATATTTATATTCGCGACGTTTGTGAAAACCGGGCATCGCATTATAGAAATGAGCAGCATGCGAGAATCCTACCGCATACGCCGCCTTAATCTCATCATATTCAGCTTCCGTATGAGTAACGGCTGTCATAATTCCCTTTGAACAAGTGTATTTTGCAAAATCATGTGCCCCATGCAATTCGGGACTGATATCCCAGCGCTTGATGCAAGAAGTATGCTCCAACAGCGGCATATATTCATTCGCATCGGGAGTTTTCAGAAAACCGTCATACTGGCTTCCTGCCATCTTCGGATTCAGATAAGGTCCTTCGATATGCAGACCGAGAATCGGAGACTCCGGTTCCTTCATCAGCTTCTCGCAAACATCGACCGCCTGATATATCCTCTCAAACGAAGTAGATGACAAAGTAGGAAATATGCCGGTAGCTCCATGCTTCAAATGAGCAGTTGCTGCGATACGGAAAGCCTCCTCCGTTGCTTCGGTAAAATCATGGCCGCCGCCACCATGCGCATGCATACTGACAAATCCCGGTACGATTGTCATTCCTCTCGCATCAATCACTGTTGCACCGATAACTGCCAGATCACTGTTGGTTACCTCTAATATTTTTCCATCACAAATCAATACAGAGCCGTCTTTCAGCCAGCCTTGCGGAGTAAGTATTCTACCGTTGATTATTTGAGTTAACATCGTTTTCTTTTTTAGTCGTTAAAACAGCTTGTTTGTACCTTCTACCAATTGTCCCATCGCCCAGACCGCTCTTACATTCAGATCTCTATCCAAAGCAATAATATCCGCGTCCTTGCCACGTTCCAACGTACCTTTGCGGTCGAGCACTCCCATGATACGGGCCGGAGTCTCGGAAGCCATCCTCACAGCATCCGCCAAAGGAATTTCAGCATTCTGCACCATCGTACGGATCAGACGGTCCATCGTCGCCACACTTCCTGCCAATGCAGAGCGGTCTGCCAGTTTGCACACACCGTCTTCGATAATGACACGCGGATCAAAAGCAGTCTTACTGTCACTTGCCGCACAAGCCAGCGCATCAGTGATCAGGCACGTACGCTCCACTCCTTTTATCTTATAGACCAGACGAAGAATGGTAGGAGGCACATGAATGCCATCGGCCACGACTTCCACTGTCATATCATCAATCAAATAAATACTTTCTACCGTACCTTCATACTTATATTCCTTCCGTTTGTGAAATCCGGGCATAGCATTGTAGAAATGGGTAGCATGCGTATATCCTGCCTCATACGCAGTCTGGATATCTTCAAATTCAGCCTGTGTATGTCCTACAGATGCCAATACGCCTTTTGCGGTGATATACTTTCCGAACTGCATAGCCCCCGGAAGTTCCGGTGCCGCATCCCAACGTTTGATGCAATGGGTTTCTTCCAGCAAAGGGATATACTCTTCCGGATCAGGATTTTTGATATTCTCCGGAATCTGTCCGCCTGCCATCTCCATATTGAAGTAATGTCCTTCCAGATGCAGGCCGAGTACGGGACTGTCCGGCTCTGCCATCATCTTTTCGGTTGTTTCTGCGGCTGCACGGATCATAGGAATAGTAGAAGAAGAAAGTGTGGGGAAAATACTGGTAGTTCCGTGTTGCATGTGAGCTTTAATCGCTGTCCGGAAGGCGTCTTCCGTCCCCTCCATAAAGTCTCTTCCACCACCGCCATGAACATGAATTTCTACTCCTCCCGGAACGATATACATACCCTTGGCATCAATTAGTTTTGCTCCGATAACCGCCAGGTCGCAGTTAGTCACTTCCAGAATTTTATGATCACGAATAAGTACGGACCCATCCTTCAACCAGCCCTGAGGGGTGAGGATGCGCGCATTAATGATTTGTGTTAACATATCACAAGTTCTTAAATTAATTATAGGTCTGTGTGAGTCGATGACACTCTTTTTGGGGGAAGTACATCGACTTTCGTAATTACAAAAAGAGGTCGCCAATCTTATCGACTGACAACCTCACTACTTTGAGCGGAAAACGAGACTCGAACTCGCGACCCTAACCTTGGCAAGGTTATGCTCTACCAACTGAGCTATTTCCGCAAACTAAATTTTCTCCATTCAGAAATCTGAATTTCTTGTGCCCAGAACAGGACTCGAACCTGCATGCCTCTCGACACACGCACCTGAAAC
>ERZ791719.647-NODE-647-length-14215-cov-3.91751_pt1 | contig 14215 bp, 9 predicted proteins | sample MGYA00510338_ERZ791719 | MGnify/ENA primary metagenome ERZ791719 (study PRJEB30046, sample SAMN00715131) | human gut metagenome | study: EMG produced TPA metagenomics assembly of the A metagenome-wide association study of gut microbiota in type 2... | reverse complement strand
CTTCGGAACAGGCTTATTCGGCTATCGGCGGTACGGCAAATGCCGGCAACAGGGACGGAGGCGACGGCATCTCGAATCTGAATCCGGAGGACGTGGAAAGTATCAGCATCCTGAAAGGAGCTCCTGCCGCAGCCCTGTATGGTAGCCAGGCGGCCAACGGAGTCATTCTTATTACTACAAAGAAAGGAAATACCGTAGGACGGAGGGATATTCATTTCTCTACCGGACTGACTTTTGAAAAGGCTTTTTCTCTGCCTGAAATGCAGAACAGCTACGGAGTAAGTGATGTAACAGACAGTTGGGGAGAAAAAGAAAATCTGACGGTTTACGATAATTTGGGTGACTTTTTCCGTACCGGACTGACGTCGATCACTTCTGTATCCGTCAACTCAGGAAATGACAAGCTACAAACATATTTCTCCTATGCCAACACCACCGGTCGCGGTATTCTGAATGAAAATAAACTCTCCAAACACAATATCAATCTGAGAGAGACCGCCGTCCTCTTCAACAGCAGGCTGAAACTGGACGGTAACGTGAATGTCATGAAGCAGACGGTGAAGAATAAACCCGTATCGGGAGGCTTTTATATGAATCCGCTGGTAGGGCTCTACCGTTTTCCTCGTGGCGAGGGCTTGTCTTATTATAAGGAGAACTATGAACGTTATGACGAGGACAGAAAGCTGAATACACAAAACTGGCATACTTTTACCGAAGACTTTGAACAGAATCCGTATTGGATACAAAACCGCATACAGAGTAAGGATGCACGTATCCGCCTGCTCCTTTCCCTTTCTGCCAATTTGAAAGTCACTGATTGGCTGACACTTCAGGCTCGTGGCAATCTGGATCACTCAGCCGATAAACTGCGTCAGAAATTTTATGCCTCCACCGCTACGGCACTCTGTGGGATGAACGGGCGCTATATTGAAATGGATTATCAGGAAACGCAGATGTACGGAGACGTGATGGCGATGGTCAAGAAGCAACTGAATGACTTCACATTGGACGTAGCCATTGGCGGCAGTATCAATGACAGAATCACTAACTCCACTCGCATTGATTCGAAGAATGCTTCGTTGAAATATGCCAATGTGTTCAATCTTGCCAATATCGTGATGAGCAGTTCTGCCAGTATCGATCAGAAAATAGATGCCCATTACCAACTGCAATCGGTCTTTGCGACGGCACAGATTGGCTATAAAGAAGGAGTCTTCCTTGACCTGACCGCACGTAACGACTGGTCGTCTACGCTGGCTTACACGAAATATGAGAAGAAAGGATTCTTTTATCCTTCCGTCGGTGTCTCTTTCCTTCCGGATAAGTGGGTAAAGATGCCCGAATGGGTTTCGTTCTCGAAGTTGCGCGGTGCTTATAGTATCGTAGGCAACGGGGTGCCTCCTTTTATCACTTACCCTGTTTCGTATGTGACTGCCGGTGGAGAGATACTGGCAAGCGATGCGGCCCCTTTCGCCGAGATGAAACCGGAAATGACGCATTCCGTCGAATTGGGCATGGAATGGAAGTTCTTGCAGCACCGCCTCGGATTAAATCTGACCTATTACCGTACCGACACGTATGAGCAGTTCTTCAAACTGCCTGCGCTTGCGGGGGATAAGTATGCCTATCGATACGTCAACGCCGGAGATATCCGGAATCAGGGATGGGAGATAACGCTGGATGCCACTCCGGTACTGACCCCCGACTTCACGTGGAAGACCTCTCTCAACTTCTCTGCCAATAAGAATAAGATTGTAGAACTTCATGAAGAACTGAAAGAATTTGTTTACGGACCTACCAGCTTCTCGTCCAGTTATGCGATGAAACTGGTGAAAGGCGGCTCTATCGGCGATATTTACGGTAAAGCCTTTATACGTGATGAAGCAGGCAGCATCGTTTATGGAACGGACGGAGACTATAAAGGACTTCCGTTGGTCGAAGGCGACGGAAATACCGTAAAGGTGGGCAATGCCAATCCGGATTTTATGCTGGGATGGAATCATTCCTTCTCCTACAAAGGTTTTAGCCTTTACTTCCTGCTTGACTGGCGCTATGGAGGTGAAGTCCTTTCGCAGACCCAGGCGGAGATGGACCTCTATGGAGTATCGAAAGCGACGGCACAAGCCCGTGATAAAGGATATGTTTCGCTGGAAGGCCAGCAAATAAGCGATGTCAAAGGATTCTATAAAAATGTAGTGGGCGGACGCGCCGGCGTGACGGAATACTATATGTATGACGCTACCAACCTCCGTCTGCGGGAAGTATCGCTGAGTTATAGCTTCCCCCGAAAATGGGTACAGAAAACGAATTGTCTGAAAGACCTGCAACTTTCTTTTGTAGCCCGCAACCTTTGTTTTCTGTACAAGAAAGCGCCTTTCGATCCCGATCTGGTACTTTCTACAGGCAATGACAATCAGGGAATTGAAGTGTTCGGTATGCCTACCACCCGCAGTCTGGGCTTTACTTTGACATGTGAATTTTAAGAGCAGGAGGGAAGATGATGAAGAAAAAACATATTTATATATACTTGCTGGGGATGCTGCTGCTTTCTGTTGGTTGTACAGGAAAATTCCGTGAATTTAATACCGACCAGTCGGGAATTACGGACGATGATTTGCTGATTGACGACAATGGCTTCGGTATTCGTCTGGGGATTATCCAGCAAGGCATTTACTTTAACTATGATTTCGGTAAAGGCAAGAACTGGCCTTTCCAGTTGATACAGAATCTGAACGCGGATATGTTCTCCGGTTATATGCACGACGGCAAACCCTTGAACGGAGGTACGCATAACTCGGATTATAATATGCAGGATGGCTGGAACAGCGCCATGTGGACACATATGTATTCGTATATCTTTCCACAAATCTACCAGTCGGAGAATGCCACCCGTGATACGGAACCTGCCTTGTTCGGCATTACCAAAGTGCTGAAAGTGGAAGTCATGCACCGTGTGACAGATTATTACGGCCCTGTTATTTATAAGAATTTCGCGAATGCCCAGAATCAATATCGCCCTGATACGCAGAAAGAAGTCTACTATGAGTTCTTTAATGAACTCGATTCGGCTGTTGTCTCTCTTGCCGATTATATAGACAAGAAGCCCGACTCCAATGGATTCACCCGCTTTGATATCTTGCTGGATGGTCAATATTCCTCCTGGATCAAGTTTGCCAATTCGTTGCGTATGCGTCTGGCAATGCGTATTTCTGCGGTTGATCCGGATAAGGCACGCGCCGAGTTCCGGAAGGGACTGGAAAATGAATTTGGTGTTTTTGAAGCGGAAGATGAACGGGTAGCGGTCTCAACGAAATCCGGATTCACGAATCCGTTGGGAGAACTCAACCGGGTATGGAATGAAACTTATATGAGCGCTGCAATGGAATCTATTCTGACAGGCTACGATGATCCCCGACTGAAAGTTTACTTTGAAACCTGTACCGACAAAGCGTATGCAGGAGAGTATCGCGGCATCCGTCAGGGAACCTGCTTTGCGCACAATCATTATGCAGGCTTATCCAAATTGTCCGTCGATCAGAGTACGGATGCCCCATTGATGAGTTCCGCTGAAATCTGGTTTCTCCGTGCCGAAGCTGCTTTGCGCGGATGGATACCGGAGGATGAAGAAGAATGTTATCAGAACGGAATAAAGGCGTCTCTTCATCAACGCGGCATTTATCAGATGGACGACTATCTGAACAGTGAGCGGACGGCTGCCGATTTCATCGACACGCAAGACCCCGAAAATAACATTCCTGCCCGTTGCCTGGTTTCTCCTAAATGGAATCCCGCAGACGACAAGGAAATAAAGCTGGAAAAGATCATTACGCAGAAATGGATAGCCTTATTCCCGGAAGGTTGCGAGGCATGGGCGGAACAGCGCCGCACGGGATATCCCCGCCTGTTTCCGGTACGCTTCAACCATAGCAGGAACGGATGTATCGACACGGAGACAATGGTACGTCGCCTCAACTTCCCCGGCACGCTGCAAACCGAAGACAGAGAGCAATACCTGGCTCTTGTGGAGGCTCTGGGCGGACCCGATCATGGAGGTACCCGATTGTGGTGGGATACAGGAAATAATAGTCTGGATTAAAATTTTAGTGTCGGAATGTGAATATATGTATAGGTTTAACTATTTTTGCACCTTCATTTAAACACATTTGTCATGAAAAAGATCATTTCTGCTCTTTTCCTATGTATGCTGCTTTCTGCCGTACCGGAATTGCAGGCACAAAACATTCAGTTACATTATGATTTCGGACGTTCCCTGTATGATAAAGACTTGAAAGGACGCCCGCTGTTGACCTCCACTGTCGAGAAGTTCCATCCCGACAACTGGGGAAGTACCTACTTCTTTATCGATATGGACTATACGTCCGAAGGGGTCGCTTCCGCTTACTGGGAGATAGCCCGTGAACTGAAATTCTGGAAAGGTCCTTTCTCCGCCCATCTCGAATACAATGGCGGACTGGCGAAAGGATTCTCCTACAACAACGCTTACCTGGCGGGAGCCACCTATACCTATAATAACGCTTCTTTCTCCAGAGGCTTCACATTGACAGCGATGTACAAATATATACAGAAGCACCCATCCCCGAATAACTTCCAGTTGACAGGAACATGGTACATGAACTTTTGCAAGGATTTGCTCACCTTCTCCGGTTTTGCCGACTGGTGGCGTGAAGAAACCAAGTATGGAAAAACCATCTTCCTCTCCGAACCGCAATTTTGGGTAAACCTGAACCGCATCAAGGGAGTGAATAAAAACTTTAACCTGAGTGTCGGTTCCGAAGTGGAACTGAGCAATAATTTCGGTGGTCGTGACGGCTTCTATGTAATTCCGACACTGGCTTTGAAGTGGACGCTGAACTAAACTTCGAAGTACAAAATTCCCCAACGGATATACATCAATTATTGAATAAAAATATCGAATGAAAACAGATTTGATCTATGGCGTAGAAGACCGCCCCCCATTTAAAGATGCCCTGTTTGCTGCCTTGCAACATCTGCTGGCTATCTTTGTAGCCATCATTACACCTCCTCTTATCATTGCGAGCGCACTGAAGCTGGATGTTGAAAAAACAAGCTTTCTGGTATCTATGTCCCTTTTTGCTTCGGGGGTATCTACGTTTATACAATGCCGTCGTATCGGTCCGATAGGAGCGAAGCTGCTCTGCATCCAAGGTACCAGCTTCTCCTTTATCGGTCCTATCATAGCGACCGGATTAGTAGGCGGACTTCCGCTGATATTCGGCTCCTGTATAGCTGCCGCACCTATTGAAATGGTCGTCAGCCGTACCTTCAAGTATCTTCGTAATATCATCACCCCGCTAGTGTCCGGCATTGTCGTACTACTGATCGGATTGAGTCTGATCAAAGTCGGTATCGTTTCCTGTGGCGGCGGATATAGTGCGATGGACGACGGCTCCTTCGGTTCGTGGGAAAATCTGTCCATTGCGGCACTCGTACTGTTGAGCGTCTTGTTTTTCAATCGCTGCAAAAACAAATACCTGCGCATGAGTTCCATCGTGTTCGGTCTTTGCCTGGGTTATGGACTGGCTTTCGCCCTGGGAAAAGTAAATATGAGCGCACTAAATGTCGAGATGCTGATGAGTTTCAACATCCCGCAACCTTTCAAATACGGTATTGATTTTAATATCTCTTCATTTATTGCCATTGGCTTGGTCTATCTGATCACCGCCATTGAAGCCACAGGAGATGTGACAGCCAACTCTATGATTTCCGGACTTCCGATTGAAGGTGATTCTTATCTGAAACGTGTTTCCGGCGGTGTGATGGCAGATGGCTTCAACTCTCTTTTAGCAGGTATATTCAACTCCTTCCCGAACTCCATCTTCGCACAGAATAACGGTATCATCCAATTAACAGGAGTTGCCAGCCGCTATGTAGGCTATTATATTGCCGCTATGCTCGTTCTGCTGGGATTATTCCCCATTGTAGGAGCTATATTCTCTCTGATGCCCGATCCGGTACTGGGAGGCGCCACCTTATTAATGTTCGGTACAGTAGCGGCAGCAGGTATCCGCATCGTTTCCTCACAGGAAATAGGCCGCAAAGAAACCTTAGTCTTAGCAGTCAGCCTATCTTTAGGTTTGGGTGTGGAACTAATGCCGGACGTATTAAAACAAGCTCCAGAGGCAATTCGAAGTATTTTCTCTTCAGGAATCACCACCGGAGGTTTAACTGCAATTGTTGCTAATATGGTAATTAGAGTGAAGTAATAGGTAATAAATAATAGGTAATAAGTAATATGCCATGCGGGTAAAGCTACCGGCAGCTACGATTATTACCTATTACCTAATACCTATTATTTATTTCTAAATTACTCATTTTATCTGTAATCCGAAAGGGGAAATCTGGATACTCGTAGAGGCTGAAACGAGGTTCGGTTTCCCCTTTTGTATAGCTCCAGATAGAAGCGTAGTCTTCCGGGTCTTCCCCCATCTTGCTGAGTTGGCGTAGATAAGCTGCCAGTGATTTATTCTCTACGATATAGATTTGTCCCATCTGATCGATAATAGGGCTATGGTGACGGGTACCGTCATGTTCGAAGCGAAGAATTCGTTTGCCTTCCTCAGTCAATCCTACCAATTGGAAAGTCATACTCTTGCCGATAGCAGGCAGATTCAGTACACTGCGGTCGGTAGCAAGGAAAGGCAGATGATGCTTTCTCATGAACCGTCTTATTTGTTTGGCGGTGTCAGCATCTTCTTTCGTTTTTTCTTCATTTATACCTGCACTGACTTTGGTCTCCAGTATCTTATACAATTCTTCCGCCTGTTCCGGAGTCATCTGTCCGTAAATTTTCTCTTCCTGCTGTTCCTGCATTGAGCGACTGTTGGGGGCAAACACCGCATAATTCTCATTAAATCCCTTCACCGAGAACGTATAATAACATACCACTCCCAGTGAATTGAGTACCTGGCGAAGCCGCGTAGTATGTCCTCTGCGTGAGGCAGCCACCGTATATACCAACTGGTTCGTAATAATCCATCCGGCAGAAAGAATCTTCCGAATTGCTTCTTTAGCCTCGGGGGTAACCTCCAGCGGTGTCTGAAAATGAGTCTGAATGATAAACTGCTTGACGCCAACAGCCGAAGCCTTTTCCTTAAACTCCCGCAAAATGTCAACCAACTCGTCATTAATACGCATCGGCAAATAAGCCAATAAACGAGAACCCAGTCTCACCCGTTGCAATTCCGCATATTTCTCACCTTCCGGACGTTCAAGATTCGCCCTTTGTTTGCGTACCGCCATACGATACACCGCTTCTAATATATTCTTCAACGTCTTATTCTGACTCATCAGCGCATCGCCTCCCGTAATCAGAATATCGCGTAACTGCGTATCCTGTTCAAAATAGGTCATCAACCGTCGCAACTTACTGTCCCACGACTCCTTCGGTCGTAACGTCTCAAATTCAAAATTCAGCCGTTCACTCTGAAAGTCATACATACGCTGGCAAGATGCACAAAGCCCTCCACAAGCCCGTCCCATCGTATCAGGAATAAGGATAGCCACCTCCGGATACCGTCGGTGAATATTATGTCCGTCCGGCAAGAGCCATCCGGCAGCATTCGGCTTTCCTGCCTCCACAATATCTTCCTTCTCCCATGCACGAATATTGCCATACGTCTCCACTAATCGTGGCGAATAAAGTATATAACTCCGAATCGCTTCATCATTATACCCATACCCCGTCACATTCAGCAACGACAAATAATAAGGCGTAGCAAAGAACGGCATTCCCTTTTTACGTGCCCGATTCAGCAAATACATCGTCTCCGACGAAAGTGAATTTCCTAAAAAGCGATTCAACTCAGCCGGACTTTTCACAGCCATCGACAAATGAAAGCGGAAATCTCCCCACCATTTGCTTACCAACTGATACTTCTCCTCATAACTCATCCCTTCCTCAAAATGGAACCGTACCGAAGGCTTCGACTTCCGGTTCTCAATCTTCTGAATCAACAGATGCAGCATCCGTTCCTTATTCTCATCCCGCATCTCCCGCACTTCCTCATCCAATCCGGTATCCCACCGGTCATTCCGGCTCTTGATGCGCTGCGGAGACGGCGAAGGAACATTTTCCCCCTGCAAACGTTTGAACAACTGGAACAATTCTACAAACAAATCCGTCGGCATCTCTATATTCTCCAACTTCTCCGTCAGAAACTGATAAAGCAACCGTATCGTCTGTACCGAAATATCCTGTCCCGTAGACAGTTCATGAACATCCTGTCCATCATACTGGAGTAAGAGTCGAATTTGCTCCCTTGCCTCCTCCGCAACCTCATTAACCATCCCGCAACTATCCAGATGTTTTAGCAGACCAGCCTTAAAGTCCTCCACTGTCGGACTCACCGCCGCCATCTCTACCAACTCCGGCATCTCCTGCGTGTATATTTGTTTCAACTGCGAAAAAGTAAGTACAAGCATTTTCTTTTGTTTCATAAGCATCCTCTATATTATTATATTATTTATTGATTAGTAACGACCTATCCCTCCGCAAGGTTCCCCCGGCCTCGACTGCCCGGCGTCAAGCGCAGGTCTTATTTACGGCGTTAAAAAGGGCAGACTGTTTGAGCGTAGCGAGTTTCTGCCCTTTAGCCGGAAATGAGACCGGAGTAGCCGGGCAGGCGCAGCCTTGATTTTTTCTTTTTGGTACTTTTTCTTTTGCATCAAGGCAAAAGAAAAAGTACATAAAGATAATAAAAAAAGCGGAAGTATGCCACTCCCGCTTTTCCTGCTATGCTATTCTTTACGATTTTCTAACATTTACGCGACCTTATTTTTTCGTTTCCGTGTCGTCGTTCTTCCTTTTCGGTTCCTTTTTGGCAAGGAGCACTATATTATATACATAGTCCGTCATCCACTGTTCCGAATACCCCAAGCGTTCCTTGTATTGGCGGACAGTCGCCGCAGTCTTGTGCACATCATCAGCCTTCCACACCGTCTTCGTACAAACATCGTGTACCGTCTTCTGCGTCATCCCGTAAAGCGCCTTCTTGAATATAGACGGCATACGGAACTTCCATTGCATCAGATTTCCCATCAGCATCATCAAGTCGTTGGAAAAACCTTGATACATAAACAGATACGACTGGATATCATTCTGCGTACGGCAATTACGCTTCACGGAGCTGTCGATCTCCTTAAAGAAACTTTCATTCAGTCCGTAGTCCTGCATCAGCATTTTGCGTGAAGCTGACTTTTCTGCCAGTCCCAGCTTACCTCCCTGCATAGGAATCTTGAACAAACGTTTGAAGTTAGCCACATCCGGTAAAAAGCGGATGTTGGTAATACCTAAGTTAGTAGCGATGACTGACTGGAAATAAACCCGGGTCAGTGATATGAAATCTTCTACATTGCCGACTTTTGTTTCATCGGATTTCTTTTTGAATAAACCAAATAAGCCCATCGTTATATTTACTATTTTATAATTTACAATTTACAAATCGTGTGTGGAGATTTTAATGAGCCGCAAAGGTACGAAAAAGTGTTGGTTTTCACCAACATTCCAAGTCCTTTTCGATGTCCGGCATGGTCTCTTTCCTGAAAACAGGACTTTGGATGCCCGCTTTCTTCTGGGCACGATAGTCCGAGAGCAGGCGGATGGCATACTTTCCGAGAAAGATAATGGCGATCAGGTTGCAGACAGCCATCAGAGCCATCGTGATGTCCGCCAGACTCCATACCAAATCGAGTGTGGCGACAGACCCGAAAAGTACCATGCCGCTGACCAATATCCGGTAGGTGTGGAGCACCCATTTCTTTGCGGTGATGAAACGGATATTCGCTTCACCGTAATAATAATTTCCCAAGATACTGCTGAATGCGAAGAAGAACAACGCTACGGCAACAAAGATGCTTCCGGAAGCACCGATCTCATTCGTGAGCGCCTGTTGGGTTAGTTGCACCCCATTGGAGGAACCGTCCAAAGGAGCACCGCTGAAAAGAATGATAAATGCCGTACAGGTGCAAATTAATAAAGTATCGGTAAATACTGCCAGCGTCTGTATCAACCCCTGTTTGACAGGATGAGTGACGTTGGCCGTCGCTGCTGCATTCGGGGCCGAACCCATACCGGCCTCATTGCTGAATAATCCGCGCTTGATACCCTGCATCAGCGCCATACCGACACCTCCACCCAATGCCTGTTCCCAGCCGAAGGCATGACTGATGATGAGAGATATCACTTCCGGCAGATGCGTGATATTAAGTAATACGATGACCAGTGCCAGTCCTACATATCCTAATGCCATAACCGGGACGATAATGCTGCTTACATGCGCTATCCGGCGGATACCACCGAAGATGATGACAAGAGTCAGAGCGGTAAGCACTCCTCCCAACACCGTATGATTGAATCCGAACGCATGTTCGGCAGCAGCACAAATCGTATTGCTCTGTACCGAATTGAAAGCAAAACCGAAAGTAATGCTGATGAGCACAGCGAAAAGCATACCCATCCACGGTTGCTTCAATCCCTTCTTCATATAATAAGCCGGGCCTCCGACAAAAGAGTCCTTCCCGCGTATCTTATATAACTGTGCCAGGGTAGATTCGATAAAAGCGCTCGAAGCTCCCAGCAGGGCGATCACCCACATCCAGAAAACAGCTCCCGGTCCGCCGATGGCGATGGCGGTGGCCACCCCTGCCAAGTTGCCCGTACCCACACGGCTGGCAATCGTAATAGCGAATGCCTGAAAAGATGAAACATGTTTCTCGCCCTGTTTTCCTTTTCCGGCGGACTCGCTGAGTAATACAATCATTTCGCGAAGCATACGGAACTGTACGAACCGCGTTCGGATGCTGAACCAGACGGCACAGCCCAGTAACATGATAATCAGGATGTATGTCCAGAGTATATCATTTATTTCATTGATAAAGTTCATAGTTAGGTTTTTGAAAAGAGTAAATCGTAATATATCACTCGTTTTTCATTCGGAAATAAAATTTATGATTTTCGAATACGGGCTCTACTATATCATACCGAACAAATTTGGCAAGCAGATGTTCGGCGGCACGTCGGGAAATACCGGTCTGCCGACAATACCGGTTGAGTGAAAGCAGCGTTCCCTGTTCCAGCAGGTCGAGCAGGAGTTGTTCGCGTTCCGTATAGCGGATCAGTTCTCCCCGCGGGCTGCCACTTTGTTGCCATACACGCAGGTGGATAGGGGTAGCCAGTATATTCTCATCCTTGATGCGGAGATAGGCGAGAGGCTTTCCGTTTTCGTCTTTCGCATAGACAGGCTTGTGCGGATTCTCTTCGATGGTGGCTACTAATACCTGTTTGCCTTCCACGATATATGTTTGTAAAGTATAATCTATCTCCGGGATGCAATAAAGTTGTGCGGCTGCTTCAATCATATATTTTTCCTCTTCAGATCGTACGCCGGCTATTCGTCCATTGTCTTTCACGCCGATCAATAGCCGTCCTCCGTCGGTATTGGCAAAAGCCGACAGCGTTTTGGCAATCTTGCGTGCGTCGGAAATTTCGAATTTGAAGTCCTGTTGCTGATGCTCTCCTTCAGCTATCAAAGTATGTATGTAATCCGTATCAGTAAGCGTTTTCATGGCTACAAAGGTAGGGAAAAATGGTGAAAAGCCCTTTTTTTAGCTTATTTTCGCAGATAAATTCAAAAAAAATATTGTTTTTATGCGTTTATTTCGGGAAACAGTGTATTTTTGCGACACATTATTAACGAAAAAAATAAAAGGATTATGAAAGAATTGGTAGAAAAAGTAGCAGCTCTGTATGCTGACTTCTCAAAAGATGCTAACGCTCAGATTGAAAACGGTAACAAAGCAGCAGGAACTCGTGCTCGTAAGGCTTCTTTGGAAATCGAAAAAGCAATGAAAGAATTCCGCAAAGCATCTTTGGAAGCTTCTAAAAACTAAGAAATAGAAGTCTACTAAGATATCAGGAAAAAAGAAGAGGATGTGTCGTGAGATGCATCCTCTTCTTCTATTTATACCTCCTTCTCTTTTCTGAAACCCGAAATATCGGACGAATGTGCTATTTTTAAGATTACATTGAAAAACGGTCACTCTAAAAATAACGAACTAGAGAAAAATCTGCATAAATAAATGCAATAATATACGAAAAAAAAACATTCTTTGCATGAAACTACATGAAATATACACCTTTTCAAAACAAAAAAGTATCTTTTGGTTTTAAACCAAGGGGGTGTTTCTTTAAAACCAACGCCTCCTTCCTCACCGACCAACCTGTTTTCCGTCGGTAAGGAAGACCTGAAAAAGCTGTTTTTGCTTAATTTTCTTCTAATTGATCCATAAATACCGGGAAAATAAAAGTGTCATTCGGAACTGTTTTTCTTCAGTAAGCGATCAGAATGATCAGTGAAAAAGAATTATACTTCTGATTTGACCGATAAACTCTTTGAATAGTAAAAAAGAGGAATCCTGTATTTGTGAATGATGGCATTTTTATGCCTTTCTTTAAAGTGGGATACAATTATGCCCTTCTTTCACTGTTTAAATATTCCTTTTTTAAGAAAGGTCCTTTTTTAGTGATCAATAGATGTCGCTATATGTGAAAAGTTATTCATGGTAATTTGAATAAATGAACTCAGTTTTTCGGTGATACTGATTTTCGGAGTGTCTTATTCTGAAAATTGGTCGTGTATATGCGTATTAGGCAATTATAGTTGCTGAAATATGTGTATATTTATTGTGTAATATTTAATACTGAGTACAATGTTAAAAGTAGTAGCATTTATGAAGCAAGTAGCCGAAGAGCTACGGATGGGGGGGAACTTTGGTACGGCGCACGTATATCGCAGCAGCACCAATGCCATCATTGCTTATTGTGGGGAAGGGGATTTTTCTTTTGACGAGGTCACCCCGGAGTGGTTGAAAGGTTTCGAGATACACCTTCGTGGGAAGGGATGTAGCTGGAACACCGTTTCCACTTATCTAAGAACATTTCGTGCGGTGTACAATCGTGCCGTCAACAGTAGGATGGTCGTTTATACGCCCCATCTGTTCCGCTCTGTTTATACGGGCACGCGTGCGGACCATAAGAGGGCATTGTGTGATGAAGATATGAAGAAGGTATTCACCAGACTGCCTTCATCTTCCGCCATACCTCTTGCCGTGAGGCGTGCGCAGGACATGTTCGTGCTGATGTTCTTGCTTCGTGGTCTGCCGTTTGTCGATCTCGCTTATCTGCGCAAAAGTGATTTAAGAGATAATGTGATCATTTACCGCAGGCGGAAGACAGGCCGGCCCTTGTCGGTGACGCTTACTCCGGAAGCGCTCGAACTATTAAAGAAGTATATGAACCGCGACAGCCATTCGCCTTATCTCTTTCCGCTGTTGAAAAGCGGAGAGGGAACAAAGGAGGCTTACCGGGAATATCAGTTGGCATTGCGCAGCTTCAACCAGCAGCTCACGCTCTTGGGGAAGGTATTGGGACTGAACGATAGACTGAGTTCATACACCGCCCGCCATACATGGGCTACAACAGCCTATTATTGCGAAATTCACCCGGGTATTATCTCCGAAGCTATGGGGCACTCGTCCATCAAGGTGACCGAGACTTATCTAAAACCTTTCCGTAATAAGAAAATTGATGAGGCTAATAATCAGATTATTGATTTTGTAAAACATTCAATAGCTGGAGTAGTAGCTTGAAAATGAATCTGTTACTTTCTAGGTAACGGAGCTAAATAGCGTTGCAAAGATGGATATATTTTGGAAAACATGCAAACAAAAAAGATATTTTTTCTGATAAACTACTAAAAAAAGAGAAATAATACGATAAAACAACGGATTTCTTTCTGTTAGGGACCTGTTAACCTCTGATCAAGATACAAAGAATTTCCTCCCCTCTGCCGCATGTCTGAAGCAGGGGTAAATATGTTTCACTGTAAAATAGTCCGGTTTTTCATATAGATAGCTCCACAGGAGTCAGGACAAAGGTTTACCCGTTACCTAGAAAGTAACGGGTAAAGGCTGTTTGGCCTGTATGCTTCATAGTGTATTATATAAGGGAAATAAAGGTTGAATGAATTAAGAAAAGGAGGTCGCACGAGAAATGAACGGAACAACACATGGGATTTAAAATCAAAAGTGAGAAATTATATTTTTATTATTTTTTTAATTTATAAATTAAAAGTTTTTTATTATGAACAAAAAGTTTTTAAATGCAGTCCTGTTTGAG
>ERZ791719.641-NODE-641-length-14387-cov-3.85689_pt1 | contig 14387 bp, 8 predicted proteins | sample MGYA00510338_ERZ791719 | MGnify/ENA primary metagenome ERZ791719 (study PRJEB30046, sample SAMN00715131) | human gut metagenome | study: EMG produced TPA metagenomics assembly of the A metagenome-wide association study of gut microbiota in type 2... | reverse complement strand
AGAACTACTGAACAACTTTTCTCACCACAGATATGTTTCTTTCTTACCACACCCGCGTTTCTTTCTTTCCACAGCTGTGGTAAGAAAAGAACATTGCTGTGGAAAGATTAGTTTTTAGAGAAAAACAAGGTAGTACATCGCAGTTTTTTTCCTAACTCTTAGGTGTCATCTACGCACCATACTGCGACAATCAGTAGAAGCCTTTATCAAATCCACTTCTGTGCCCTACCCAAAGAACGCACAACGGCAGCAAACTCTTCCCGAGGAATGATAGCCTTATTACGTGTTTTCAAACGATTATTATAAACGGTCTGAGGTGAATAATGCAAGAATTCGGCAATCTTCACACTATCAGTGATACCTAAACGCACCAAAGCATAAATGCGCAATTCCGTATTCAGCAGCTCACCATCTTTTAGCACAATCTGCTCGTCAGGATGGAGCAAGGCATTGAAGTCACTTACGAAATCCGGATAAATGTGCAAGAAGATAGCATCAAAGTTATGATAGAACTCTTTCAACTCATTCTGTGCCATAGAATGAGTATCGGTCAATGCTTTCACATCCTCCAACTGGTTTGCCTTAAGCTTACGATTGATATTTTTCCGATACTCATCCAGCTTACTGATATAATTGGAACAAATGGAAAAGACATAACCTATGTATTCCTCCTTCACATAGTTGGATTCACGAAGCTGATTATTGGTATCCCTCAACTGTTCATTCAAAGAAGTAAGCTGTACATTCGTTTCTGCCACTTGTCCGTGCATTTTCGAAAGCTCTTCCACATGCTTATTCAAGCGGTTGTTTGCCTCATTCAGCTGTTGGCGCGACTGCTTCAACCGCTTCATCTGCTTGTATATATATAGGAAGGCAAACAAGGATATCAAAGACAAGACACTGACCAGTACCAAATACATACGTAACCGCGCTTCTTGCCTCTGATTACGTTCCTGATAGATCTGATGAATGGTGTCCTGCACCGCAGAGATGCCCACTACCCTCACCCGGTTCCGATATGCCAAGGCATTCTGCAAGCAGTAACTCATGTAGACATAAGCATGGTCAATATCACCCAAACTAAAAAGTACCCCCGCCAGCTCTTCCAACGAAGCAATATCTTTATTGGAGATACGTACATCGGCCATAGCAGAATATATCAGGTAAGTCAGATAATTTTCCTGCTCATCGGACTCGCGATAAAAGCAGGCCAGCACGTAAGCATTCATGGCATCGCGCCGAGTGTCGAATGCAGAATTAAGAATTCCCTTCTGCAAACGTTCTTTAAAAACATACATACTGTCCGTACCTTGTACTACCTGCCCTTTATACCACAAGAACAAGGGGTCTTCAGGGGTAAGAACCATATTCAAAGAGTCCTTGTAAACACGCTCCAACTGTGCATAATGTTCATGCAAAGTACCCATTTCACTACCGGTATACTGATTGAAATGCGAATACAGATACAACATTTGTCCGTAATAGTCCACTAACAATTCTTTGGGGAGCGAACCGCCCGAGACTCCGTCCAACTCATCCTGGGCTTCTTTCAACAGACCGGTGGCAGCCAACAGAAAAGACTTTTTTATCTTCCACTCCATCTGCCGGTATTTATCATTCTGCTTATAAACTATGTCCAAATTGCCTGCCACATAATTCATTGCAGAATCGGCATTATAGACACAATACTCATCATAAAGATTTTTATTCAGCCAATATCTCTCCTCCAAAGTACGCACATCCTTTCGCAACTTGTGCAACTGGGCAATCTTCGCCTCTTTAAGCATAGCAAACGTGTTTTTTTGCGCAATCAGAGAATCAAGACGCACCAGCAGTTCTTTTATCTTTTCACTGTAAGGTGCCGCATTCAGAAAGGTACACCCCATCAGCAAAAATAGTAAAGCTATGATTTTTCTTTTCATTTCTATTATCTATATAAGGCTGAGAGCACAAAGATAAATTAATCTATCTAAACATAAACTACCTCCACCCTAAAAAGTACATGAAATTTAAGAGATATTTCGACCGCTCAAAGCGACAAAACAGTATATACAGACCTCCTTCCATAGTGGCCGACCTTTACTTTACACAGTAATCAGCAAGAATACAACTTATTATATATCTGATATTTACATTTCACACAGACTTACTTCTCCATATTACCTGCCTATCGGACGAATAGGGTTGTCCGCTATCTTTGCAGCACAGAAAGAAAAGTGTACTATGGAAAACCACCAATCTCTATTAGGACATACTTTTCTAATAATAAATTAAATCTTTCAATTAAAGTACTATGAGAATGATTACAAGAAATCTTCTTACGCGGAGTTACAAGCTCCTTTTGACATTACTCGTACTGCTAATGTCAACAAATGCATTTGCCCAACGATTGACAGCTACGGGTAAAGTAACAGATGCTGCAGGCCTGGAGGTCATTGGCGCATCCGTATTGGAAAAGGGTACCGCCAACGGTGTTGTTACCAATCTGGACGGGGAGTTTTCCCTGAGTGTAGGACAGAATGCCACACTGGTAATATCCTTCATCGGCTACAAAACGATAGAGGTAAAAGCAACCACCAACATGAATATCACATTGCAGGAAGATAACGAACTGCTGGACGAAGTGGTAGTTATCGGTTATGGAAGTGTGAAGCGTAAAGACGTAACCACAGCCGTATCCACGGTTTCTACAAAGGATTTGGACCAACGCCCCATTGTATCGGCAGCCCAAGCCCTGCAAGGCAAAGCAGCCGGCGTGTCGGTTATGCAACCCAGCGGTGAACCGGGCGGAGGCATGAGCATCCGCGTACGTGGTACCACCTCATTCAACGGCAGCAACGACCCGCTCTACGTAGTGGACGGTGTGCCCGTGGACAACATCAACTTTCTCTCTCCCAACGACATTGAAAGTCTCTCTATCCTAAAGGATGCCTCATCGGCAGCCATCTATGGTTCGCGTGCAGCCAACGGTGTGGTACTGATTACGACCAAAGCCGGAGCAGAAGGCAATGCCAAAGTGGCACTGAACGTACAATATGGTATGACGAAAGTAGCCAAGAGCATGGATGCCCTGAATACAGAACAATACCGTGAGTTACAGGAAGAAATCGGGGCTGTCAACCCCGCTGCCCTTGAAGGTCTAACAGACCAGACAGACTGGTTTGATGAAGTTTACAAAACCGGACAGACCCAAAACTACCAGGTGTCCGTATCTAACGGAAACGAAAAGATGAAATACTTCCTCTCTGCCGGTTATCTGAATGAAAAAGGCATTTTGGAAGGCACGTACTTCAAACGATATAGCTTCCGTGCCAACATTGACAACCAGATACGCAGTTGGCTGAACGTAAGTGCCAATATCTCCTACTCCGACAATATCGGAAACACCGGCATCATTTCCGGTACGGGTGCCAACCGTGGCGGTGTAGTCCTCTCGGTTATCAACACACCGACCTATGCTCCTATTTGGGACCCTGAAAAGCCGAATCAATACAATAAGAACTTCTACGGGGTAAATATCATGAACCCGATGGAAAACCTGGCCCGCCAGAAAAACAACAAGAACAAGGAGAACCGCCTCATCGCATCCGGAGCCGCTACCATCAGCTTTCTGCCCAACCTGAAGTTGAAATCATCCGTAGCCCTGGACCGCCGTAACGGTGTAAGCACCACATTCCTCGATCCAATATCGACCACCGACGGACGCAACAGCTTCGGTACAGCTTCCGACAACCGAAACATGAATACCGTATTGGTTTTCGACAATATATTGACTTACAACACCAACATCAAGAAACATGGTATCGACGTCATGGCAGGTTCTTCCTATACCAAATCGGACTATACCAACAGCTGGATAAACGGCTCACACTTCCGGGACGATAAGATACAGACTCTGAATGCCGCCAATAAAATTTCATGGGACGGTACCGGAACAGGAGCTTCACAGTGGGCTATCTCTTCCTATTTCGCCCGCGTGTCCTACAATTATGACAGCAAGTACATGCTTACCATGAACATGCGTGCCGACGGTTCGTCCAAACTGCATCCCGACCATCGTTGGGGCATTTTCCCGTCCTTCTCGGCTGCCTGGCGCATTTCATCGGAAAAATTCATGAAAGACATCACTTGGATTGATGACCTGAAACTCCGTGGCGGCTGGGGACAGACCGGTAACCAAAGCGGCATAGGCGATTACTCGTATCTGCAACGCTACAACATCAACCGCATACCGTGGTTCGAAGAGGGCAACGACCATGCTGTTCCCGGCATCAGCCAGGCCAACCTGAGAACAAGTGACCTGAAATGGGAAACCACCAGCCAGACCAACATCGGCCTTGACCTGACCGTACTGAACAACAGACTGACCTTCAGCATGGACTACTATTACAAGAAAACCACAGACATGTTGATGAACGTAAGTCTGCCTGCGGGTGCGGCAGCAACCACCAGCATCACCCGTAACGAAGGCGAGATGACCAACAAGGGATTCGAGTTCGCCATCAACTCCCACAACCTGACCGGCGAGTTTTCCTGGGATACAGACTTCAACATTTCTTTCAATAAGAACAAGCTGACCAAGCTGTCATTGCAGAAAATCTATACCGCAGCAAGCAGTGCCGAGGTGGTGAAAGAGAATATCGTACGCAATGAGCCCGGACGTCCTTTGGGTGGTTTCTACGGTTACATCAGCGACGGCGTAGACCCTGAAACCGGTAACCTGATCTATCGCGACCTTAACGAAGACGGCAAGATTTCCACTTCCGACCGTACCTATATCGGCGACCCGAACCCCGACTTCATCTACGGATTGACAAACACCTTTACATGGAAAGACCTCAGCCTGAGCATCTTCATCCAGGGAAGCTACGGAAACGACATCTTCAATGTGTCCCGTATGGAAACCGAAGGCATGTACGACGGCAAAAACCAGTCAACGGAAGTATTGAAACGCTGGAGAATCCCCGGACAGATTACGAATGTCCCGAAAGCCAACTTCAACATCAAGAACTCCACTTATTTTGTAGAAGACGGCAGCTACCTGCGTGTCAAAGACATTTCACTCTCTTACAACATCCGTTGCCGCCAGTTCAAGAAATGGGGTATCAGCCGCGTACAGCCTTACTTTACCGCCAGCAACTTGCTGACCTGGACCAGCTATTCAGGTATGGACCCCGAAGTGAACCAATATGGCAACAGCGGTTCTGTACAGGGCATCGACTATGGAACTTACCCGCAGAGCAAATCATTCGTTTTCGGTATCAATGTTGAATTCTAAAAAAGGAAGAAATAACTTATGAAACTAAACCATATATATAAAAGTATAGCTTGCGGTGTATTGTTGGCAATGACCGCAACCTCATGTGACTTGGACTATAATCCGGTAGACACCTACTCGGATGTAACGGAAGGAGTGAACAAAACTGATGAAAAGCCTATTTTCAACAGTGTGCAAGACGTGGAAACTTCAATGGTAACCCTTCACAAAAAATTTCGTGACCGGCAAGAGCACTGGTATGTCGACAAACTGCTTATCGGTGACGCTCATTCCGATAATGCCTACGCCGGAACAACGGGGGCCGAAGTGGTGCCTTACGAAACCAACTCCATTGAAGGCTCTAATTCTGTACTAAAACGTGACTGGGACCGTTTCTTAGGCGACATTGCCGTTGCCAACCGCATCATCGTGGGCTGTGACCAGCTCAAGGCACTCAGTGAAAGTGAACGCGGCAAGTATCAGTCACAAGCCAAGATATTCCGTGCCATGGTCATGTTCGATATGGTACGCTTATGGGGTAACTTCCCGGTCATCACTACCGTGGGCGGTGACATTACCGAAGACAACGTAGAAGAAATGTACCCGACCTATTTTCCTCCACAGAATACGGCTGAAGAGGCTTACGCCCAAATAGAGAAAGACCTGACTGAAGCAGTGGAAAACCCCAACACACCGACAAACGACACATCAGACAAGAGCATACTTACCAAATCGGTGGCACGTGCCATGCTTGCCAAGGTCTATGCAGAAAAACCTCTGCGCGATTATGCAAAGGTTATCAAATATGCCGATGAACTTGCTGCCGACGGCTTCGACCTCGTGGAAGACTTCAGCGACCTTTGGGCGTATGATACGGAAAAAAAAGACTGCCGGGTACGCAATACCAAGGAGGCAATTCTCGAAGCCCACTTTCCTCCCGGCTCCGGCAACTGGTGTACTTGGATGTTCGGCCGTAACTTGAGCAACTGGGATGAAAGTTTCACCTGGGCCAAATGGATTACCCCTTCCCGTGACCTTATCCGCCTCTATGAAGAGCAAGGAGACACGAAACGTTACAATGAATCTGTTGTATGGTATGACTGCGGATGGAGCAACTATTATCCGGCAGACCATTATGCCTTCATGTACAAATGCCGCTCTGCGTTCAACAGCATTATCTATCTGCGATATGCCGATATCCTGCTCCTCAAAGCCGAAGCAAAAATTATGGGAGAGGCTCCCGACCTGAACGGTGCAGCCGACATCATCGACCGCATCCGCAACCGCGCCGGACTGGGCAAACTTCCACAAAGCACCCGCAGCAGTAAAGAAGCATTGCTCCAAGCTTATATGGACGAACGCCGCATGGAGCTTGCCTTTGAAGGACAGCGCTGGTACGACCTTTGCCGCCTCAATAAGGTAGAAGAAGTGATGAACGCCGTTTACGCCAAAGACAGCGGCCGCCATGCACAAGAAAATCTGTTCAATGAGAACTCCTATCTGCTGGCTATTCCCCAAGGAGCCATCGACCAGAACGAAAATCTGATACAGAACCCGGGCTATTAATACTAATGAGTAATATAAAAATCAATTGAATATGAATTTAAGAAATATATTCACTACCGCATTAGGCTGCTCCACCATACTGGCAGCCTGCGGCAATGACAATGACAGTAACATCACCCCTACACCGGAACCCAAGCCAGACCAACCCACGGAAGAGGCAAAGGATGTTACCCTCTATGTAACGAACACCAGTCGTACTTATGATTTGACAAAGTCCGGGCTGGCCTTCGGCACCGGAAGCAACATGTCACCTTCTACCGTGACACTTGACCCTGCCACCCGCTATCAGGAAATGGACGGTTTCGGTGCAGCCATCACCGGCTCTACCGGTTACAACCTGATGCAGATGACACAAGAGAACCGCACGAAGTTTCTGACTGAAACATTCTCGGACAAAGAAGGCTATGGCTTCAGCTATGTACGTATTGCCATCGGTTGTTCCGACTTCTCATTCAGTGAATTCACTTGCTGTGACGAAAAGGGGCTTGAGCACTTTGCCCTTCCGATGGAAGACACCAAATATGTGATTCCTATATTGAAGGAAATTCTGGCAATCAATCCTGCCGTCAAAATAATTGCCGCTCCCTGGACATGTCCGAAGTGGATGAAAGTGAAAAGCCTGGAGGAACGTGTACCCTTTGACTCATGGACCAGCGGACACTTGAACTCCGAATATTACAGAACGTATGGCGACTATTTCGTAAAATGGATACAAGCTTTCGAAAAGGAAGGCATCAAAATCCACGCTGTGACTCCGCAGAACGAACCGCTGAACCACGGTAACTCAGCATCCTTGTTCATGGGATGGGAAGAAGCCCGTGACTTCATCAAGACCGGCCTGGGCCCTGCCTTCAAAGAAGCCGGAGTTACTACAAAGATTTATGTTTTCGACCATAACTACAACTACGACAATCTGGCCGACCAAAAAAGTTACCCTACCAAGATTTATGATGATGCGGAAGCCTCACAATACATTGCGGGCGCTGCCTACCATAATTATGGCGGTAACCGTTCTGAGTTGCTGAATATCCACAAACTCTATCCCAACAAGGAACTGCTTTTTACGGAAACCTCCATCGGTACTTGGAACTCCGGTCGCGATTTGGAAGCACGCCTGCTTAACGATATGGAAGAAATAGCATTGGGAACAGCCAACAACTGGTGCCGCGGCACCATTGTGTGGAATCTGATGTTAGACAGTGACCTGGGACCGGTAAGCCCCTCAGATGGTTCTTGCAAGACCTGCTACGGTGCAGTGGATATTGACAATACAAACTATTCTAAAATTGTCCGTAATTCCCATTATTACCTTATCGGGCACATGTCTTCAGTCGTGAAACCGGGAGCTGTACGTATCGGAACGACCGGTTACACAGCCAACGGAATCACCTACTCCGCCTTCGAGAATACGGACGGTACCTATGCATTCGTATTGGCAAACAACAATGCAGATGCCAAGCGAATCACCGTAAGCGACGGCACACACTACTTTTCCTACGAAGTTCCGGCCAAAGCAGTCGTTTCTTACCGTTGGAAAAAATAAAACTAATAATTTAAACAGAAGATTATAATGAAAAGCTTAAAATACTATCTAATGGCATTGGCAGGCATAGCCATGCTGAATGCTTGCAGCGATGACGATCCGGTTCCCGGCAACCCGACAATGGACTTTCAGGCAGAACCTTCTTCAGCCTTGTTCGGAGACAGTCTGCCTTTTACAATCAAGGCATCGGACGCAGATGTACCCCTTTCCACGTTAAAAGCGCGGTTATACTTCAGCGACGAAATGGTGTCAGAGACTATAATCCGTACAAAAGTAAACGGTCAAGACTATACCGGGAAAATATATGTTCCCTATCTGGCAAATATTCCCAACGGAACAGCTACATTGAAGTTCATTCTGCAGAACATCAATTTCACAATTACAGAAAAAAGCTATGACGTGGCGCTGAGTCGTCCGGACTTCCCCTACCTAACTCTGATTTCCGGAGACCAAGAATACCGCATGGAAAAAGTCGCAGCCAATCAGTATAGCGTGACCGGTGAATTTGCACAAAAAGTGAAAGGTTACATCAAAGCTCCTAAAGTAGGCGCCAACGGGAATGAAATCAACTTCGGATGGAGCAACGGTGCCATTACACAAGGTACCTCCAGTGAAATTACCTTCTCCAATCTGTCAGCTGGAGAATATTCCATCTCCTTCAATACGTTGACTTATGCAGCCGCTCCTTTCGTGAAACTACTGCTGAACGGTTCTGAAATGGAGATGGTGGATGATGACCATTACAGCATCGACCTCAATCTGAAGCAAGGGGACAACATCACTGCAGACATTCCCAACTTCGACCAATATTGGATAGACCCCGACTTCTTCGAAAAGAATGAAGACGGTTCGCTGAAGTTCCTGCCCATCGATGGAACTTATCGCGTCATTGCCAACCTGGCCCTGAATTATCTGGAAGTATTGAAAATGAACGGAACAAGCACCGCCACTCTGAACGATGACGGAACCGGCGCCCTTTGGATTATCGGTGACGGTATCGGTAAACCTTCCGTAGCGACCAATGCCGTAGGTTGGACTACAGAAAAAGGTCTCTGCATGTCACAGATTGAAGCGAAGAAGTATCAGGTAACAGTAGTAGCGGGAGAGCAAATCAAATCTGATGACATCAACTTCAAGTTCTTCCACCAGCAAGGTTGGGGAGGTGAATATAAAAACGATGCCTTGTCTACCACCAGTGACTTAGTATTTATAGGTGACAGTACCAACGGACGTGATGCCGGCAACTTGGGCCTCGTAGAAGGCAAAAGCCTGGAAAACGGTGTCGCTTACCGGTTCACAGTTGACGTAACGGCAGGTGTCTCTTCGGCAGTTCTGACAGTAGAAAAGGTAGAAAGATAGACGGATAACGCAGAAGATTAACTAAATGAGAAAGGGGCTGGCTCTATAAAAGAGTTCAGCCCCTCTTGTTTATGCAGAATATATGTTCCGGATTTAGCTTAAACCTTCTTTCGCCTCCTCTTGTGGAATACGTACCGAAGTGTAAAGCTCAAGAATGGCGGCTATCGTCAGAGACACAATCCATTCATTGCCCCTTGTAAAGAGCATGAATGCCCCCGTAAGCACCAGCAAAAGCGCACCGAATATTTGCTGTCGGCGCAGGCGTTTGACAGTGGGACTTTTACATTTGGACGGAGAATTAATTTGGGCCAAAGCAACCATCGTAGCGCCGATAGTATATATATAAGGTGAAAGAGGCCAGCCCGTGATATAAACGGCAGCTCCTGCCAAGAGCATCACGGCCCCTACTGCGAAAAGGGCGGGTATCAGTTGTTTCATTCTTCTATATCTTCTTCAAATACATAAATATCCTCATTGGGCTTTTTCATCAGATACTTCTCACGGGCAATCCGTTCGATGGCACCGGAGTCGACGGCAAGCTCATTGAGCCGTTCGGTATTCTCCTCGTATTCCTTGCGGTACTTTTCTATTTCATCGCGCAGACGGCTTTCTTCCCGGGCGTAACCCAAACGGCGTACAACACTGTTCTCATCCAGGAACCCGATAATTACAGCAAACAACGCAAGCGTAATCAGATATTTATGCTTGCGGACAAAAGACCAAAGAGAAGCAAGTTTATCCATCTCGTTATCTACTATTTAGCAATTGATCATTCATGATGGAGCTTGTCCATCATATAACTTCACGTCACAAAGATAAGAGGAATAACCGAAAGATTTCTTTTTTTTGTGTACATTTGCACAAAAAGCAAAGAATATCCCAAATATGGAAAACTATATCGTATCTGCACGGAAATATCGTCCCTCGACCTTTGAGTCCGTAGTAGGCCAACGTGCACTGACCACTACCTTGAAGAATGCCATTGCCACCGGAAAACTGGCGCATGCCTATCTTTTTTGCGGTCCAAGAGGCGTGGGAAAAACAACTTGTGCCCGTATCTTTGCTAAAACAATCAACTGCATGAGCCCCACAGCAGACGGCGAGGCATGCAACCAATGTGAATCCTGTACTGCCTTCAATGAGCAGCGCTCCTACAATATCCATGAGCTGGATGCCGCCTCAAACAACTCTGTGGATGACATCCGCCAATTGGTGGAGCAGGTACGCATTCCACCTCAGATAGGCAAATACAAAGTATATATCATTGATGAGGTACATATGCTGTCCGCCTCGGCTTTCAATGCTTTCCTGAAAACACTGGAAGAGCCTCCACGCCATGCCATATTCATCCTTGCCACTACCGAGAAGCACAAGATATTGCCCACCATCCTTTCACGCTGCCAAATATATGATTTCAGCCGGATTGGTGTGGAAGATACCGTAGCACACCTCGCATATGTCGCCTCCAAAGAAGGTATCACTGCTGAACCGGAAGCGTTGAATGTCATTGCCCTCAAAGCAGACGGCGGTATGCGCGACGCACTATCCATCTTCGACCAGGTGGTAAGCTTCACCGGAGGACACATCACCTATAAGAGCGTGATTGAAAACCTCAATGTGCTGGACTATGAATACTACTTCAAACTAACCGGATTCTTTCTTGAGAACAAAATCAGTGACGCGTTGCTATTACTGAATGATGTGCTCAACAAAGGCTTCGACGGCAGCCACTTCATCACCGGACTTTCATCCCACCTGCGCGACTTGCTTGTCAGCAAAGACCCGGCGACACTGCCGTTGCTTGAAGTGGGCGCAAGCATCCGCGAACGTTACCAAGCACAAGCACAGCAATGCCCCCTCCCTTTTCTTTACCGTGCCATGAAGCTCTGCAACGATTGTGACCTGAACTACCGTGCCAGTAAAAACAAACGGCTACTGGTAGAGCTCACTCTGATACAAGTGGCACAACTGCGGGACGCGGGTGCCAGGGGGCGCGGCCCTAAACAAGCTATAAAACCCATATTCACGCAGCCTGCCGCCGCTCAGCAGCCACAGGCCACTGCTGCCATGCCCCAACAAACCGTACAGCCGGCAGTACAGACAAACAGCACTCCCCAACCTGCTGCCACGCAGCATAGTAATGCAACAACTCCACATGCCACACCTGCTGCCGTATTAATGGCGCAAGGGAGAGAAGAGAAAAAAATTCCGGTCATGAAAATGTCCGGATTAGGGGTCTCCATCAAACGCCCCCATATAGAAGAGGAACAAAGAAACCCTTCATCTAACCCTACTGCCGCCCACCAAGCAGCACAACCGGAAGAAGACTACATCTTCAATGAAAGGGATTTGAACTATTACTGGCAGGAGTATGCCGGACGTATGCCCAAGGAGCAAGTAGCCATAGCCAAGCGCATGCAGAACATGCGCATCACTTTAATAAATGACACAACTTTTGAGGCTGTGGTAGACAATGAAATCGTTGCCAAGGAATTTACCGGCATGATACCCACTCTGCAAAATTACCTACGTACCCGGCTAAAGAACCGCAAAGTCACCATGACCGTCCGGATTAGTGCTCCTACTGAAAAGGTACGTGCCTACGGACGCGTTGAAAAATTCCAGATGATGGCACAAAAGAACAGTGCCCTATTACAACTAAAAGAAGAGTTTGGTTTGGAACTGTATTAATCCCTTCCAATCGCCTGCATAAAGTTGCTAACAAATTGAGTATAAAGGATAAAAAAAGCATCTATTTAATTTTTTATTTATTCATTTATATTTATTTTTGCCAATAATAAACAAAAGAGGCAAACAAACATTTGAGAACAAAAATGATTATATGGATGCTATTGGGGCAGATACTGTATACTTCTGTCTTATCAGCACATACAATAGCCAATCAAGAAAAGCAGAGTATTCTGCAATCATTGGTCAAAAGACAAGTTCTCTATGATGACTCCATATCCATAGACAGTGTCATTGCGTGGAGCGAGCAACTTCTTCCCACCCAACAATCAAATGAAGATAGAACAACGTATTTTCTATTACAACTTCAATTGGCCAATGCCTATACATTGCGCGGCGATATCAGCTTAGCGACGAACCGGGCACAACTTATGTACGAAGAAGCTAAAGCAACAGACTACCAATTTGGTATGGTAGTGGCCAACCAAGCCATCGGAGACGCCTATAATACAATAGCCAACATGGGGGATAAAGCCCTGGAATCATACCAGGATGCTTTGACTGAACTATCCAACATTTCAGACCAGCATCCATATAGGGCACAGCTTCTTTTAAAAATGTCCAACGTTCTGCAACGGAAAGGACGTCTGGAAGAAGCGGAAAAAATCCTGGAAGAGCTGGAGAAAATATTATATCAGGAGCCTGACTACCCGACAGACTTCTTTTTCTGCATCGAAAAGACGAATTTTGCCATTTCCCATGGACACCTCTCACAAGACTATCTTGATGAAGCAAACATCTGGCTCCACAAAATGGACTCCATTTACCAACTGCACCCAGAGAAGTTCTATCGGTTTCACTTGGATTATACCACTGCCGCCTACTATAGAGCCATGGGAAATTGGGACAAACAATACTGGAAACAAGCTCTGGACATCTACTCCAAATTGCAAGCAGAATACTCCGGTAATAAGCGCTCCACGTATTACCGCTGGACTTCGCTGGAAAAAATCTATCTCTGTAAAATACAAGGCATGGCCATGGAAGCCTGCCGAATCTACCAGGAATTGTATCCTCCTATAGATACACTCGCTTCACAAAGCTATATCCGGCAAATCAATACGATAAAGGCAAAATACCAGGTAGATAAGGCAGAGACGGCCAGCAATAACGAATACAATAAAATCATAACCAGCATATTGGTAGGAACGATGGCATTAGTAACGTTATTTGTTCTACTTGCCATCCTACTCAAAAGGCAGCGGGAAAAGGTGAAGCTCTCCACCCAAAAACTGGCAACATCACGGATAAATGCCGAAAATGCCATGCGTGCAAAAAGCGTGTTCCTCTCGAACATGAGCCACGAAATCCGTACCCCGCTCAATGCATTATCGGGCTTTTCATCCCTATTGACGGAAGAGGGACTGGACGATGAGACACGCCGTCAGTGCAATGAAGTTATCCAACAGAACTCAGAACTATTGCTGAAGCTTATTAACGACGTGATAGATCTATCGAGTCTTGAATTCGGCAAACTGCAATTCTGTATTGCACAACATGATGCCGTAAGCATTTGCAAAAACGTGATAGATACCGTGAATAAAGTGAAACAGACACAAGCTGAACTTACATTCACCACCGAGCTGGAAGAAATGCCCATCGAGACTGACGACTCACGCCTGCAGCAAGTCCTGATTAACCTACTGATAAATGCTACCAAATTTACCCCACAAGGCAGCATTGTCCTAAAGCTGGAAAAAGAAACGGACGATACCGTACTATTCACCGTAACAGATACCGGTTGCGGCATTCCCAAAGACAAGCAAGCCAACATTTTCCAACGTTTTGAAAAGCTGAATGAGAATGCTCAAGGCAGTGGGTTGGGACTCTCCATATGCCAACTTATCATAGAGCATATCGGCGGACAAATATGGATTGATTCAGAGTATGCCGAAGGCTCACGCTTCTGCTTCC
>ERZ791719.619-NODE-619-length-14848-cov-28.8357_pt1 | contig 14848 bp, 21 predicted proteins | sample MGYA00510338_ERZ791719 | MGnify/ENA primary metagenome ERZ791719 (study PRJEB30046, sample SAMN00715131) | human gut metagenome | study: EMG produced TPA metagenomics assembly of the A metagenome-wide association study of gut microbiota in type 2... | reverse complement strand
ACAAAGGTAGGAAGGAAAAGAGGGGAAAAAAACACGCACGAGGCCGAATGCTTACTCTATTTCTCTGAATTCTTCTTGATCATTTGTCAACTTACAGTCTTTGGAAGAGCTATCCAAATAATAATCACCTACGTATTTATCCAGAATTTCAGTAAGAATTGGCTGCTCATTCCATCTCTCTATAAAGAAAGGAAAACCTGTTATTGATTCCTCTTCACAAATTTGATCATTCTCAGAAGCCATTTCAACAAATGGAGATATAGGACATACTCTAACAAACATTCCATCTTCTCCTATCATTTCTTCTTGAGAAACCAATAAAACCATAATAGGAGCAGCAGCCGACTGGAGTATTCCTTCGTAATCCATATAACTTCTTTTAATTGTCCATATCTGATTCTCTTTGATTTTAGGACGTAGATGCAAATAATTGACAGGCACATCATTCGAAGCGAATAAGTCGTTAATGCTGGCCAATTCTTTATCTGATACTATAATGTCTTCTTTCACCTCAGGAATTATCGGGTTCTTGAGGAAATCATTTATGATGTTCATATATTCTACGTTTGTCATAATGGTAATACTCCCGTTTCTGATATTTTGTCCAAAGCTAAAGCAATATTTTGCAAGAAAGAAATACCTTCCTCTTCATTATTAGGCACATAAGTAGAGAAAATTTTTTTCTTAAAATCTTCTATCTTCCGATGGACAGAGCTTTTCGGAAGGTTATACTTATCAGCGATGGATGATAATGATATACCACCTGTATTCTGAAATATGTACTCTAAGAATATACGTGAATCTACTTGACCTACGTCTTCGATTATTGTCTTTATTGCTTTGGTTTGCTCATCGTCAAGTTGATTATAAACAATTTGATTTTCTGACATATTTGTCTTGAAGACTGACTGATCTAATAATTCAAAGACAGCTTTAGCCAAAGAAGAAACCGATACATAACCATCAGCCGACAAAAGAATATCTTCTATTGCCAGTTTAACAATTGGCTTAAAATGTTTAGTATCTTCATTTATTGGATAATGAGCAAGATACTTAATGACATCATCTAACTTATCTATCCAATTATTACCATCGGACATTGAACTTTTAACATAAGCACTATGTTCGTGAGTTTCTTCATCATAGTCTTCTTGGCATATTTCTTGAACAAGTTCCTGACACTTTTGAAAACTCAGACCGACCTTTTGTTGTTCTTCCTTAATTCTGTTTGAAACAAAAGAAATGAACATTTGTGTAAAATAATAAGACAAATATTCAAATGGCACTTTTGACAAATACTTAATCTTATTTTTGGATATAATCCACTCAAAGAACTGGTGACTCAATTCCTTAATATCATCACTTTGCCAATCATTGTCATTATGATCCGATACTATGATACTTTTCTTCCACTGGTATTTCCTCACCATCGAAGTAATCGTACCAAGTATGTTTGCGTAGCCTCTGGATGTTAGTTTTCCAGAGAGCAACTCTAATAGATATTCTTCCTTAAACATTGATTCCTAGGCTAAATTTGATTTGTAATTTGAGTTCTTCTATTTGGCTGTCACTTAAGGAGTCTATTCCATTCCAACCTCGTTGCAAATTAGTTAAATCCTTAGAATTATATGTCATTCTAAGTTTTATCAAGAAGTAAGAGTAAGGACAATCGGGATCATTTGGATTGATCTTTACCCTAAAGACATTTGTGCCCTTATTATAGTCTTTGGACGTTCCTGGAATTATCCAGCATTTTTTGTTTTCATCAAATACTCTTCCAACAACAGACGGATGAAAATCATCTTTGTCCTTGTTGTGAGCAAAATGATTATCCCAAATACCATTAGGAGCAACCCATATAGAGCCTATTACAGGACAATAAATATCCTGTAGTATGCTCTTCCAATTGGATAATTGTAAATTAATCATTTTAATGTTCTATCTATAAACTTTTTGTTACCGTTCGTTCCTTTGCATCAATCATTTAAATCAAAATACTGGCTACCCAAGAATGGCAGTTTCACTAATTTACCTTGTTTATATGCATTATAAGGAGAGAGATTCTTATGTAGTCCTAAAGCTGAAAGACGAACCACATTTGTTTCTCCCTGTTCATCTTTATCTGTAAACCATATTGTATCGCGGCGTATAAACTCCTCATTTAATAGGTTAATGTCGTGAGTAGTCAATAGCATTTGTGAAGTCTGATTACTATTAGCCAAGAATACTTTTATGAAATAAGATAGCAATTCATAATGAATGCTTGTTTCAACTTCATCTATTGGTACAAACTGGTTCTTTTTTAAAAGGAAATTCAGTATTACAGCCATTCCTAAAAATCTCATAGTACCGTTTGATTCATACTCTTCAGATAATTCATACGAACCATTCCCAGCCCTATGAGTGAAAGTCAATTCGGTATTTGTGATTTTACCTTTTTTCAACATTTCTGATTTTGCATCATCATCAATAGGAGCTTTCTGAATTAGTTGTTCCAGTTCAGGCGTGATAAGTTCCTCTTCTTCATGCAGAGTAACGTCTTCAATATTAAAATCCGAAGCTTTTAAAAAGTTCAATATAAATTTTTTCAAATTTCCATCCTTGTCCTTATCCAAATGACGTTTCACATATTCCGACAAAAGCATTCCAGGAGCAAGAACATCTTTTACCTGCTTTGCAAAATAGTCATAGACATCATTTAGCTTAGTCTTCTCTACATTACTGTTTCCAAAAGCAGCAAGCACACTGCAATTGTTTATGGTGTTTCCTGCTATGGCATCCTGATTTTTCTTTGCCATTTTCAGGTTTGTTCCAAATTCTATAACTGAAGAATCTGTATCAGGATCATAGCTACGGCTATATAGTTTTGTAGGACGTATGGATTCATATACAGTTAATGTTTCGGAATATATACGCTTTTTATCAAGTTCAAAGCTAAGAATATACTTCAATTGGTTCACATAAAATGACATAGACATTTTTGTCGTTTTAGCCTTTGATGTTTCGTCTAATAAAAAGGGAACTGCTCTAGTTGTATCATTACGGGAAATAAGGTAGTATTACAAACCATAAACATCTATCATATTTAATTAGTAAGGCGTTCATTTTGAGCGCCTTTTCTTTATGCCTTCATACCATATAATAATGGTTTCTAATGGTTTTTCATTCATTTTTTGTGTCGATTTTGTACCGCATGGGCTAATTTGGGTATTTTGCAATTTGCAAGGTGGTATAAGAATGAGACGTCTTGATACACAATGAGACATAATGAGACATTTTAAACGAACTAAAAAGAGATATTAGAATGAGAAATTTAATTAGAATTCAGAAGAAATGTGAGTGGTGCGGTAAAGAATTTACTGCCTACAAATGCTCTACGAGGTTTTGTTGCAAGCAATGCAATGATCATGCATACAAAGCAAAAAAAAGGGAATTAAAAGTTCAATCTGTTAATGAGAATTTAGCTTCTAAAAATGAACCTGAGATAATAAGGATTCAAGAAAAAGAATTCTTATCTCCTACTGAAACGGCTCAATTATTAGGAATGAGTAGAGCTACTTTATACCGTTATTTATTAAATGGTCTTATTCCTGCAGTACAATTCAAAGGCAAGACAAAAATAAGGAGATCCAGCCTAGAAAAAATTTTTGACACTCCTAAACAGTACCAAAAACATACAAAGTCACCTCGTTCTCCTATTACTGATTTTTATACCACCGCTGAAGTTGCAAGTAAATACGGAGTAAACGAATCGTGGATATTTAAAGTAGGGAAAGAACAAAATATACCCAAAGTTTTCAAGAGAGGAAAAACATACTGGAGTGCAAAGCATTTTGATAAATATTTTGCATCTAAAGCACCGGACTCCGACATTACGGAATGGTATTCTGTAGAAGATCTAACGGAAAAGTTTGGCATGGCAACAAGTGCTATATACTCTTTTGTTTCCCGATTTGCTATTCCCAAGAAAAAAATCAAACGGCAGGTATTCTATTCCAAAAAGCATGTAGATATTGCCAAAGGTCTTGCTAAAGCTGAACCAGAATATTATACGACAGCCGAAGCTATGGAAAAATACAATCTCACACGTGACCAATTGTATCACTATGTAAAATGGCATCATATCAGTAAAGTGCAGGAAGGGAAATATATCAAGATATCGCGCAAAGAGCTCGATGATCTGCTTGCTCCACCTTCGATTTAATGTTATTTACTGGTTATCCTGTGGTTAACTTTAAAATAACCACATCACCAGGAATACACTTGTTTATTTTGCTATCACGACAATAAGAATTAAACCTGAATATAAATTTTAATACATTATATATTATGAGACAACAAACATGTACTACTGTAACATTAAGACAACGCCCTATAAGAAACGGACGAATTTCTCTTTATTTGGACTACTACCCTGCTGTACGTAATCCTAAAACAATGAAACTGAGCAGACGTGAATATTTAGGATTTTACATTTATGCAACCCCAAAGAATGCAATTGAGCTAGATTACAATAATGAAATCCTAGCTAAAGCCGAACTTATCAGATGCCGCCGACAAGAGGCTGTAATCAATGAAGAATTTGGATTTATGGACAGACACAAAATGAGAGCCGATTTTATGGCATATTTCAAAGAAGTATGTCGTAAGAAAGATCATAAATGGCATATCGTTTATCTGCACTTTGAGAAATTTGTCAATGGCAAATGTATGTTTGGAGAAATAACTGTTGACCTATGTAACCGCTTCCGAGACTATCTTCTCCATGCAAGGCAACTAAAACATACAGATAAAATGGTTTCTCGTAATTCAGCTGCTAGTTATTTCTCATTATTCCGAGGAGTTTTAAAACTTGCATATAGAGATAAATATTTACGTGAAAATCCCAATGATTTTCTTGAAAAGATAGAAAGCAGGGATATTCATAAAGAGTTTTTAACACAAGATGAATTAAAGACTCTGGCTTCAACTCCATGCGATATACCTGTATTAAGAAATGCATCCCTTTTCTCATGTCTTACCGGATTACGCATCAGTGATATATTGAATCTTAAGTGGGAAAACTTATGCACAGCCCCAGATCTGGGACATTGTATTCGTCTTCGTACGCAAAAGACACAGACAGAAGCCTTACTACCTATCAGTTATGAAGCATACGCACTTTGTGGAAAACCTGGCACAGGTAAAGTGTTCAAAGAACTGCGACGTTGCATGACTGGATATCCTCTTAAAGCATGGATAAAGAAAGCTGGTATTCAAAAACATATAACATTCCACTGCTTGAGTCACAACAAAATCTATTATTGATTGACTATCAACGAATTAAGTATAACAAAGAATGTAACTGCTAACGATTTAGAAACGAGCAATATTCTTTTTCTTTCACAACTTTGCAATATACAAAGAACGCTTTGATTTCGAGTGCAAAGTTAAATCTAATTTCTGAAAAACAACATTTTATGCTGTGATTTTCCAAAATATTAAGATTAGTCTTTGCAAAGGTAAAAGAGTAGTTACCAACAGTAATTTTCATGTAACGTCATTTTAAGAATATGGCAAAAGAGCGATATTCATAAACGCATCCATGTATCTTGCCATGTTGGGAAATCAATTGCTTAGTTCCATTTTTGCAGATTATATTTCTATTTTGTCTAAATTACGACGGAATACAGCAGATATTCAAGGGATTTGGATGGATTATCAAAATAAAACGTTATTTTTGTAGTATAAAAACGATAAAAATATGAAGTTAAGCACTATGAGAGAAATAAATCCCAAAGAAACCACCCGTGCATATGCATTTGAGCTTTGGATGAAAGCCCCGATGCCAATGGTTACGTTTTTCAAGATTTTGGATGTCAGTCGTCTTGTTAAAATCAGCAAAAAGTCAGGTATGAAATTCAATATGCTGATGTGCTGGTGCATCGGCAAAGCGGCAAGCAGTATCAAGGAATTTTATATGCTGCCTGTCGGAGACAAATTGATGCAATATGATGCTATTGCGGTTAATACCATTGTTATGAACAAGGACAATGAGGTCAGTTCATGTGATGTGCCGTTTTCTGATGATTTGCAGCTATTCAATGAAGATTATCTGAAATTGACAATGGAAGTAGCCCGAAGCTGTGAGAACCACGATTTGACAGAAAGCATGGTAATAGGGACTTCCGCACTGGCCCAATATGAAATTGACGGTGCGGTAGGTATGTACAGCGGTATCTTCAACAATCCGTTTATGATATGGGGCAAGTACCATAAAGGTTTCTTCAGAACGACACTAATGGTTTCATTCCAATTCCACCACACTCAAATGGACGGGGCACATGCTGCAAAGTTCCTGGATCGCCTGCAGCAGGAAATCAATAAATTACTTGTGTAGCGATGAATATGGAAAAACAAAGATTGATACTTCGTTCCTGGACAGAACACGATGCAGAGTCTCTTTATAATTATGCCAAAGTTCCAGCTATCGGCCCTATTGCAGGATGGCCTCCTCATACATCTGTGGAAAACAAAAACAAAAAAATATACAGGAAAAATTAGACAAAAATCCGGATTATGTAATGTGTAAAAAATAACTTCCGCAGTTTTCTGCGGTTAAGAGCAACATTTGACGAGATAGTTCCATTTGGAGAGCTCATCATCAAAAATGATACGTTTGCTCTTGTTTGATTCGTAAGATTCTTCAATGGGTCTTTTCGTTTCATACGTTCTTTGATTTATTGTAGCGATAATGGAGAGTCCTTTCTTTGTGACGGTAGCCTCTGCTCTCGTTCTTGCATTCTCAATGGACAAGAGTGGTGCGCCACTCCAACTTCTTGAAATTGGTCCAAACATGCAATGCTCTATAGGATTGTATTTGGAGCAATATGGAGGGTAATGTACCATGATGATATTTACCCCTATGGTTGAAGCCAACTTCATCAAAGCTTGTTTTACTATATGGTGCGAACATGCATTAGAACCGCCACCATCACAGAGAATACAGATTGTGTGGGCATTTGGGTATTTCCATTGTAGGAATTGTTGCCAAATATAAATGAAATTGTCACAGACAAACTCAGCGGTGTCATGGCTAACCCCCAATGTTAAATAGCCAGTATTAGCTCCAACATCATAGATGCCATAAGGGACTATGATTCCATCCGAAAAGCTCTTGAAATCATGGTCATAAGCCTTAGGCTTCCCCTTGCAAGAGACTGTGCCTTGACGTTTGAAGTTGCCAATCATCTCCTTCTTCTTTGTGTCAATACTGAATATTGGGATGCCATAAGTTTCACACTCCGAACGAATTTCTTGGATTTTCTAACTCGCTCTAAATTGGACTTTGATTGAAAATCAAGAAGCTGGGCGTTTGCCTATATTATATAGGTAACAATATGGAAACGAGCGGACTTCTGCTCGTTTCTGTATTTTGCAATATGCAAAGAACGCCTTAATTCGGGGACAAAGATACGATATTTTTCTAAATATCCCATAACTCGCTAGGAGAAATTCAAGGAATTTAGAACTTTTGCATAAAATCAGATGCTTACCAACACAATATGCATCCAAAAACAAACAGCAGGTATTCGGATATAGTTTATCCGAATACCTGCTGCCATAACGTTTTATTGCTGACGATGATTCTGACATCGGCTTTCATGTACTGTTGCAATATTGGGGTATTTTGTCCCTGTGTGCTCACAGTGGCTGTAGCCATAAAATAGTTGCCATCTTCCCTATGTATGAGTTTGGCATTATGGCTTATGATATTGCAGTTATAAGATGCATTGTCGTTGCCCTCGAAAGAAACATGAGCTGTCCTTGGCTCATCGAAAAGACGCAAATACTAAAAAAAATCTTAAAACATTCTTTATCCCCGATTAAATATCGTATCTTTGCAACCTAAAGAGTTCTTTGAATAGTTATGCAAATCACGGCAGGATGCTACATTCTGTATATTTCTAATTCGTAACCTCTTCTTTTTATGAGATAAAAACTTATCTCATTCTCAATTACTTATAAAAATAAGTACTTTCGAAGAAAAAACTCTTCAATATTTAGACTTACTGACATAGAGCTGTCATAGAAGACGCTATCTTTGTATCAAAAAGTATTCAACTTAATATTATAAAATATGAAAAGATTATTTTTATGCTCATCATTTGCTGATGTTGCTAATCTATTTGTCGATTGTGCCAAAGAAGATTTGCAAGGGAAAATTATAGCTTTTATACCAACTGCAAGCCTTACAGAACCAATACGATTCTATGTAAAAAAGGGGAAAAAGGCTTTAGAAGAAGCAGGAATGATTGTTGAAGAAGTCGAGATTACCCAACTGTCCAAAGAGGAAATATCTTCTATATTACATAAATGCGATTATATCTACATAACAGGTGGAAATACATTTTTCCTTTTGCAAGAGTTAAAAAGAAAAGGTGTTGATAAAATTATATCTAAACAAGTGAAATTGGGTAAACTGTATATTGGGGAATCTGCCGGAGCAATAATAGCCTCTCCCGATGCAGAATATATGAGAAGTGTGAATTTTGATCCAATAGAAAAGGCTCCTGAATTGAAAGACTGTACTTCTTTAGATTTGGTCGATTTTTATACGATTCCCCATTATGGAAATTTTCCATTCAAGAAAAAAGGTGAAAAGATAGTTCAACTATATAATGAGAAGTTGCAGCTTATTCCTATAAGTAATAAACAAGCTGTTATTATTGAAGATTCAAATATTCAAATTAAAGATGCAAAATGAATAGAATAGACCGTATTTCTGCTATATTGATTCAGGTACAATCGCACTCGTTAGTGAAAGCACAGCAAATTTCAGAACGTTTTGTAGCATAGACGAGATGCCAAGAAAGCATATCAAAGCAGAATGCAGCAACAAGAACGGTTGGCAATTCGTTACCTCAAAATCGGACAATCCTCCCAATGTCCTTATTATAAAGGGATAAAGATTATATTCCAAAATTACACTAAATAAATGAGAGGGGAATGTATTAAGTTTATTTCCCTCTCATTTAGTTTAGTTAGTTTCCAGAAACTTTATTTTGAGCTTTTCATAGCACGTATTATGCGATTTGATTCTTGCAAAAGCTTATTGGCTATACTATCTTTATAAGTAGCCATTTCAACCATTTCATGATGATGGCGAATAGAATCCTCGTAGGCAGCAACACAATTTCTTACATCATCTATAACTTTCTCATCTCGGCAAACAGAAAAATGCTTTTCGATGTATCGAACATTTGGGTCGTCAGATGGAAGAACCATCTTCAATGCCCGATATTTCAAGTCTGCTACCTCCCAAGCTTTATACTCTCGCCATTGGGCTAGGTTGCCCCAAATGGAGATGACAAGAGATAGAGCCAAGCCTCCAATGAAAAGAAGAACATACTTTGAAGTTGGCTCGAAGCGATGAGTCACTACTTTCTTCAGAGGTGCGTTATCCATTGCGTGAAGTTTGTCCTGCACATTTTTTGATGTGGCATTCAGCTCTTGTTTCACCTGATTAATTACATCAAACAAGAGTTTGCTTCGCTGTTCTCCGTTACTTGCTTCTTTCTTGGTAAGGTCGGTAAAGATGCAGATAGCCTCTCTTAATCTTGCCAATTTGTCAATAGACTCCCCTTCTTTTACAGCCATAGCAAGGATTGCTTTTTCAAGCTTGCTTATATTAACACTTACAGAGACTGGAGTGCTTTCCGCCTCTGTATTCTTTGGTGAGACAGAAAGTTCATCAACTTTCTGCTCCAATCTCTCAACTGTGCCGTAGATGGCTTCCAATAGTTCTTCTTTCATATTTCTTTTGTTGTTTGAATGGTTTGTAACTTGCATCAAAGGCTAAAGCCTCTTCTGCGTTTCTTCTTTTTCTTCTTGGATGATTCATCCTCTGGGAATGACTCATAAGTTTGGACATTAGACGGAGCGAAAAAGCCGATGGAAGAAATACCGTCCCAAGGATCCTGACTGCTCTCCGATATGGATGGCACCTGCTCATTCTTGCGACAGCCCTGCTCATATTGCTGAGCAGAGCTGGCTCTTGCTGATAAAAGGTTCTCCGTTCCCCCAAATCTCGCATTCAGTTTGCCAAAGCTATAGTCTCGGCTAATCTGCGTACCCTTGAAGCTATATCCATCATTGCTGAAACGGATGCCTTGAACCTTGGTTCGCTCCTTATCCTTATAGACAAACTCTAAGTGAACACCTCGTTTTGCAAGTTCACTTTTGAACTCGTCCCAGCTATCTGCCATTCTCAATGCGCTCTTTACAGCATTGTGAATCTCGTATTTGGCACGCTCCCTATTGCGCAATTTGCAAGTATTTGTCTTGCTTTTGTCCGTTCCGTAGGTCAGTCCATACTTGGATTTTAGAGCCTTGGTCACCTGCTCATTACGCCTGTAATCATTCCTGTCTGATATGAGTTTGCCCTCATTATTGATGCGGTTATATACGATATGACAATGTGGATTGTCCGTGTTGTGATGCCTTACTATGATGAATTGGGTTTTGGTAATGCCCATCATCTGCATGTATTCAAGGGCTATCTTAGCCATGAACTCATCCGTCAAACGTGGCCTGTCCTCTGGTTTGAAGCTCAATGCAATGTGTCCCACAGGCTTCTTTATCCTTGGATTTAGATGCCTTTGCAGCTCGAAACTTTGCGTTATCTCGGCATTCGTGCCGAGCAGAACACCATCGGAAGCAAGGATTTTCGCCTCGTCCTTGCCTGTCACATAGCGGATGCAACCACCAAAGGATGCCCCTTTCTTTAGCTTTCCTATCATGTGGTATCCTCCTTTCTGTTCATTCCGCTTGGCTTCGGTTTAGAACTTGCTTGGCGATACTCACCAAGGATGGATTTCAATCTTCTCAACAAGTCCACCACATATACATGGGTTTCATGGAAACCTTTCTGATGCGACAGCTTGGTAAGTTGGTTGAGGTTGTTCGCCATGCCAATGAGGTCCTTGGCGATGGCTACCGTCTCTGCGTTGTGTCCGCTGACCACCTCGCCGTTCAAGGTGGACTCACGGATGTACTCCGCCAACTTGCGGTTGGCTTTTCTCGCCCTCAGCCTCAGTGCCTCGTAGCTTGGCTTCGAGAACTTCACCGTGACAGACTTCGACAGCTTGCGAACCCTGCCTGTGGGCGGTCTTCCGCCCTTTTTCTTGTCCTGTTCATGTATGCTTGTCATTCTATACACTGTTTACAGTTGGTACACTCACTTTCTGCGACCGTTGGGAGCAAAAAATCTCCGCCCTCATGGTGGAGCGAGGCGTTTTGGGGTTCCCAAAACATAACCTCGCTCCCTCTCAGAACACGTTAGTTGGAACTACAGCCTTTCAGCTATCCACGTCCAAGGTCACAGACCTTAATTCTCACAATTTGCGCCAAGCCTCGAAGTCCTCTTCATAAAGGCTTAGGTGGTGGCGCACGATGTTCTCGATGATGCCCGATACGCTCATGCGTCTCCCTCCGAGGATGCGGACGACACGATCAAGACGGTCTCGTACATCGGAACTGACGAAGACCGGCTTGCGGTCGTCAATCCTTGGAACTTGGAGGAATGTCTGCTGATACTCCTCCAATGTCGCCTTGCGCTGCTTGCCACTGATGCGCTTCTGCGGATTCGGTGGCGATTGAGCCTCGTTCGTTGATGTTTCCTCTCTATAGGGAGTTGTTGCAGCAACTTTCTCTACAATTGCTCTCAACTCTGGGTTCTCTACATCATCATAGAGAGAATCACAACTACTTGGATTGGCTTTGTTGCCATACGTAGATGGTTTAACAAAATCCAAATACTCTTTTTCCACCAGCTCCTTTTGCTCAGGAGTCAAGACTGCATCTTTTGTTCTTGCCATAGCTTATGCTGTTTTATTTGTTAGTATAGTGGTCACGGTTTGCACCATTGACCGATTGTCGGGTGCAAAGTAAGTGTACTGAGTGCAGCCATGCAACTGATTGGGTGTAACGTGGCAATTTAGTTGTGGCTTGCTTATTTGCATACCGAGATAGTTGTGAGAACTTCAACGTATTTCTCAACTCATCATTGTTCATGTATTCGTTGCAGTCGTGCAAGTTTTTCTTGTTGTTTTTGGCGTTGAAGTCGGCAAACCCCGGCAACATACTGCCACAGAAATTGAAAACGCTTGTTTTTAGATTGCCGTGCCTTATCTTTGCACTCACAAACGTGGAGCACAGCATATGCGTGGAGCTTTACGACATATAACATAGTATTAACTTAGAAAAAAGAAAAGTATGGGATTCATCGTATTCGAGGAAGAGGCATTCAACTATCTTGATGCCCAGTTGGAGAACTTCGTGAAGCGCATGGACAGAATCCGTGAGCGCAGTGAGGACAAGACCATGAACAAGTGGCTCGACACGCAGGACGTGTGTCAGACGCTCAACATCTGCCCACGGACAGTGCAGACACTTCGGGACAACGGAACTTTGGCTTATACGCAAATCAGCCACAAGACCTACTACAAGCCGGAGGACGTGATGGCTATCGTAGCAGTAGTGGAGGACAAGAAAAAGGACATGCGCTTTCGCAAGCGCACAGGTTAGGCTGTCAATATACAACAGCCACTTTATCCAATGCAGCAAGTAAAACGAGTAACGTAAGTATCAACAATAAAACGAGACAACTATGAGCAATGAAGTAATGACAAGAAACAGCGAGTGGATGAACCACATCGTGAACCACCTCAACCGAATGGTTGACAATTTTGAACGTGCCGTGATGAACTACCGCCCCATGCTTGGCGGTGAGCGCTTCATGACGGACAAGGAGCTTTGTGCCAGGCTGCAACTGAGCCGAAGAACCCTGCAGGACTACCGAAACAACGGTGTCATCCCGTATATCCAGCTTGGCGGAAAGATTCTCTACCGCGAGTCCGACATTCAGAAGATTCTGATGGCTAACTATCGTGAAGCGTACAGAATGAAAGGTGTGTAGGAGAATGTCCTTGATGAGTGTGTGAAATGAATAAGGCGACAACGTATAACTTACCGAGTGTGGTTGTTATAGGTTGTCGCCTCGTTTTATTGGCTATACCGAGTTGGTCGTGTTTGCCGAGTGTTCTCCGTATGGTCTGTATAAAATCTAATATCATGCTAAAACACTGCGGTGGTTCGCCCAAGTGGCTGGAGGCGCAAAGCCTCCAAGGAACGTTGCTTTATATGGCTGTTCTATGCCATTGCGTTCTCTGTAAAGATACAGACCAGTTTAGTGCGGCTTGTCTGCTTGCCGATGACGGACTGCATAATGAACTCCCGAAAGGCTCTGCTCTCAATGCTGTCAATACGGAAGGCTACCGCAATGACGAGTTCAAGGCTATACACATCATAGCTGATGCGGTCGTTCTTCCTGACATGACGGCGCACACTATGCTCTTTCAGAATGCCGTCCTTGAATACAGCCTTGACAGCCTTGCGCACATAGCAGCCGAACACATTATACATGTCGGCAATCTCCTGCATGGTCATCCATACAGTATCGGTCGGCATGGATACCGTTCCGCACTCGCTGATAGTTATAACACCTCTGTTCATTTTTCGTCCTCCTTATTTCTCTTTTGGTCAGTTTCTTTTGTTTTTCTGCGTTGCATCAGTTTGTCCATGTCTATGGAAATCTTGTTATCGGTGATAACGGCATAGATTTGGGTGCTTCGCAGATTGGAATGTCCCATCATCTTGGCAACGCTTTCCATTGATATGCCCGAAGTAACCATGTTTACTCCGAATGTATGTCTTGCAACGTGTGCGGTAAGGTTCTCATTTATACCCAAAGCCACACCGAGTGAATGAAATTCAAACCACATGGAATCACGTGAAGAAAGAGGAAAAACAGGTTTGCTATCATCCGCTGTATTGTATAGCGACATTATTTGTTCAGCTATCGGATGCAAGGGAATGAACGCTTCGTTGTTGGTCTTTGCTCTTTTCTCACGGATGTATTTTCTACTGTCTGCCGTCATCCCGATATGGTGTGGATACAGGTTACGTAAATCGACATAAGCCAAACCTGTAAGGCTGGAGAAAACAAACATTCTTCGTGCCAACTCCAAAGCCTTATCTTCCATAGGAGTCTCCATAATGAGCAGCAAGTCATTTCTGGATATATGTCTACGCTTTGGTGAGCCTTTCTTTTCATATCCGACATCTTCCAGTGGATTGAATTTCAGCAGACCTCTGTCAACAGCGATATAAACCAAGCGTTGCAACCAACAAAGATTATGGTTCGTATTGGATGCACTATACCCTTTGCCAATCAAGAACAACTTATAAGATTTGCCAAATTCCTCAGTCAAATCTTCAAATGCAATGTCATTCATTCCTCGTAACCCGATGAACTCTCGCAAGTTGAGCTGCGATGTCTTAGATTGGCGATAAGAAGATGTTGAGTTAATACGGATGGAGCGCAGCCTAAGGCGTTCACGCTCCTCCTCGCCAGTGGCAAGCAATGTCATCGGGATAGTATTTGCATCAACAATAACATTCTTCAGAATCTCGGCGGTAACGATGCCCTTTTCCTTTGTTGCCAGCTCGTAGGCTTCGTCAATTCTTAGTCTGAACGCTTGCAGTTGTCCGTTCACTCTTGCATTCTTGGCTTCACCTTTTTTCGTGTCCCATTCTTCGGGAGCACAGTAAAGACCTGTTGCTATGGCTGACACTTTGCCGTCAATCGTGATACGGCAAAATATAGATGTGGTTCCGTCTGCCTTTACTCTGCCACGGTTGATATAATAAAACTGCTTGTATGTACTTCTCATTTTTATGTTCCTTTCTTATTGGAAAAGCCACTCAACTTTGACCCTTTTGGCCACGCAAGATTTGCCCACCTTTT
>ERZ791719.616-NODE-616-length-14909-cov-6.00013_pt1 | contig 14909 bp, 25 predicted proteins | sample MGYA00510338_ERZ791719 | MGnify/ENA primary metagenome ERZ791719 (study PRJEB30046, sample SAMN00715131) | human gut metagenome | study: EMG produced TPA metagenomics assembly of the A metagenome-wide association study of gut microbiota in type 2... | reverse complement strand
TACTTTTGCATAGACTTACTTTGGAAGAGAATACATAATTTTGTAACTTTAAAAACGATGTAAAATACATATATAATAGAAAGAAGATAGTCTTTGTCGTTTCGGTAGATGATAACCGTAGGATTCAGATTAATGCTTTCCCATGTACCGACAATGGAAAACAGGTTGAAGAATGGATAATTTTCTTTAGTTCTTTTCATAAGGCGTGATTTGTTTGGGTGATTGATTCTGTGTTTCACTGTCCGCAATAATTCTTTCGATATCGGAAGATTTATAATAAATCTTGCTGCCGATTTGAGAATAAGCCAGCCGTCCACTACTTCGGTAATATTGCAGCGTTCGTTTACTAAAACCTAACAACAGGCACACTTCCTGGCTATCTAGCCAGTTTTCTACCTTCTGAGTATGAGTACTGCATAAACTCTCTATCCGCTTGGCAAACTCCGTGAACCTTTCGCAGACATACGAAAATGTTCTTTTCTCAATGGTTACTACTTCCATACTTTTAATTTTTAATGGTTTATAAAACGTGTTGATTCTATTTCACCAGCAAATGAAAGAAGAATCAAGAGTCGTTTTCAAAACTGTCTGAAAGTGGCATGGTAAAGCTACTAATGTCTAACTTCTAAAGTTATACATAAGAATCTATGGAAGTTAAAATAGTGAACTCACTATCAATACTATTCAGTTCATGAAAAAAATTATGAACTAATTGTTTGAAGCACTATTCAATAAGCGATTCAATTATTTGCTACTTCTATAGTGTATCAAAATAGAATTCTGATTATCAGCTTTTACAATATAAAAAAACAAAATAGGGAATGGGTAGATGGGTAGAAACGAGCGAACTACTTTAGTTTACTGTGGTTTTCCATTGTTTCAAATAACCTTACAGTAAGAACTATTTTTGAATTAATCCAACAGTCCAAGTTTTCGGGCATAATTAATAGCCTCAACAACATTGTCTGTATTCATTTTTTGAAGAATATTTTGTCTATGATTGTTTACTGTATGAACACTTATCGAAAGGCTATCCGATATTTCTTTACTGAACATGCCTTTATTTACCAGTTTCAGTATTTCCACTTCTCGTTTAGTTAACTTTATATTTGTTTCTTCGGTCAAAGGGAAAGGAGTCATTTCTCCTGTTTTATTATTGACAAGCCGAAATTTTATCTCATCCATATCTTTTTGGTCAGGGGATAAATCAACTACCCCTAAAACCAAAAAGGGATTACCAATTTCATCTATTTCTAAAACCTGATGCTGACTAATCACTCTTACATATTCTTTCTTTGCATTCAAAATTCTAAATTCAAAGATATGCTTGTAATCTTTTCTACATTCAATAGGCTGGCTATAGTAAAAGCCAAGTAACCTTTTTTGAATAGTGCTAAAGATCAGAAAATCATTAGGATGAATATATTTCTCTAAGTAGTTGTGTTCAATCGAAGGGTCTTTAAGTTTTTCGATGTCGTATCCAAAAAATGTATTGAAATTTGGAGATGTATATAAAAATCTATTATTATATTCTATAAGAAACACACAACTATTGTTCACTCTTGACAATAGCTCTACATACAATTTATATTTTTCTAAGTTCATGAATGTTCCCAAATATGATGATAATTCACTATTGATAATAGCCCTTGACTACTCTACCTTTGCAAAGGTAACTAAATGAAAGGAGAGAATTTATGAAAACTGCAATAATCTACTATTCAAAGCATGGAACAACTGAAAGAGTTGCACATCTTATAGGAGAAAAATTAAGTCCTGAACTGGAATATATATCATTGAAAGAGTTCCATAATCCTGATATTCAAGGTTATGATAGAATTATTCTTGGAACTTCTATTTACGCTGGGCACCCAGGAAGATTAATGAGTAAATTCTGCAATAAGAATCGCGTTCAGTTAGAACAGAAGATTATAGCATTATTTATTTGCGGAATGAACGATACTCAAGAAGTTGAGCAACTTAAAAAAGCTTTCCCCGAATATCTACACTCAAATGCTGTCGCCGAAGCAATCTTAGGTGGTGAGTTTCTGTTTGACAAAATGAATTTCATAGAAAAGTTTATTACGAGAAAGATTAGCAAAGTAGTGTGTTCTGTTTCAAATCTACGATATGATGCAATAACGGTATTTTTAGATAAAATGAATAATATAAGGAAGTGATATATGATGAAAGTCAGTAACAATAAAAGAGATATTTTGATTTTTCGAACTTCTATTACGACCGAATTAGAAATAGAAAGAATAAAAATACTATTTGATCAATACTCACAGATTCATAAATGGAATGTGGATTTTGAAGATTGGGAAAAAGTATTACGCATAGAGAGCCACGGTATTACAGAAACTGATGTTATAAATATATTGCAAACAATCAATATTTATATATCAGAACTAGAATAGTTTGATTATAAAACATTATCGCAAATAAGCATATTAAATGTAGACAATATATTTATTGGTTTTATTCACCATTTAAAATTATGCTTATGAACAAAATATTAAGAACAGAACTTTTCAACCTTTTGATTGAAAAGTCTAAAGAGGAAGTCAATAACAATGTAATGCAAAATGCCTATGACGAGTTTATCGAAAAAATTAGAGACATAAGTAATGAAAACGATTATTCAACTATTTATCGTATTCTTGTAGCTACCCGTATTGAGATAGCTTCACTTGAAACAATACCTCTTTACGGGCAGGGGGGAAAATGCGCTTAAAAAGCAGTTTCTACAAAAGACATTGGCTATTATCAATTCAGAACTGGAGCTATTGAATCTAAAAATTCAATATCCAGCCCCGTTTCAAAACCGAAAAAATGGTAATCCACAATCACCGCTCTATCTGACTGATAAAACTAACCCTGTTGAAATCATGGAACTGATTAGCGGATTATTCCTATCCAAGAGAGTGATAAACCATGCCGGAAAAGAAGCACCATTAACAGAAATCGGACGAGCGTTTGAACATCTCTTCAATATCAAATTTGGGGACATCCACAAAAAGCATGAAAGTGTAATTTGTCGGCAAGCCAATAAACGAATCGAATTTTTAGATATACTTCGCAAAGCTATTAATGAAGAAAATCAAAAGAAAGGCTATCTATAAATCAGCAACTTACCAACAAATGTTAGGGGTGTAGTATATCTACTCCCCTAACTTATTTGCACCCATTTGCCGAACTTTGCTTCATCAATCGATTGAGAACAATAATGTTAAACTAAAAATTGAAGCAAAATGTATATAGACAACGAAAATTTCGATAAGTGGATGGAAAGGCTCTCGAAGAAACTTGGGGAGATAGGTCAAAACCTGCAATCTCTTATCAATACCGATAAAGTGCTGGATGAAAACGACCGACTGTTAGATAATCAGGATTTAGCTTTCCTGCTGAAAGTATCTTTCCGAACCTTGCAGCGTTATCGGGCAAGTGGTAAACTCCCTTTCTTTATGATTAGTCATAAAACCTATTATCGGGCATCCGACATTCGGGCATTCGTTCAGGAAAATGCCGATTGTAAGACCTATGAGCGGTTCAAAAAGGAAAATCAGCTTGATAAGCAAACCGAAGCAAAGTAAGGTGGTTAATGTTCCGCCTGATGAAGTGCCACCGCTCCACATTTAGCAGAAACCGCCTTGCCCTATGTCTCGGCTCGTTTCGCTAAATGAAGTAAGAGGGAACTGGACAAGTCCTGTTCTTCCCTCTTGCCCTGCGGGGCAAAGCCTTCGGCTTTAGCGTGTTACAAGAACACGCTGTAATGACACCTGTAATAAGTATTTTCTTTGCAACGCTTATTATCAGGTATTTATCTATTCATATTTCTATAAAAAAGTAATTACCATGCCACATAGCAGTCGAAAAATGATATTTACTACCATTTCCGTAGACAAGGAGACGGCAACTTTGGTAGAGAAGATATGCAAACGCTATTCGCTGAAAAAGAGCGAAGTTGTAAAGTTGGCATTTGTCTATATTGATAAAGCACATATCAACCCATCCGAAGCCCCCGAATCGGTAAAATCGGAACTGGCGAAGATAAACAAACGGCAAGACGATATAATCCGTTTTATCCGACACTACGAGGAAGAACAACTAAATCCCATGATACGAACCGCTAATTCTATTGCGGTTCGATTTGATACCATTGGCAAGACATTGGAAACACTTATTCTTTCTCAACTGGAATCCAATCAGGGGAAACAGACAGCCGTACTGCAAAAGGTAAGTGAACAGTTCGGCAAACACGCTGACGTGATTAACCAACAGGGGAAACAACTCACTGCCCTATATCAGATACACCAACGGGATTATAAGAAGTTGTTGAACCTAATACAACTCTATTCGGAGTTATCCGCTTGTGGAGTAATGGATAGTAAACGGAAAGAGAACCTAAAGGCAGAGATTATCAATCTGATAAACACATAGAGCCATGCACATAGATTTTGCCCCACCATCAAAAGGAACATATAACAATGCAGGGAGCAGTCGGCAATTAGCAAATTATTGTGAGCATGAGGATTTGGAACGAATGGAGAAAGGAATTTATACAGATGGCTTTTTCAACCTGACGGACGATAATATCTACAAATCAAAGGTGATTAAGGATATAGATACCAATATCGGGCAGCTACTGAAAACGGATGCTAAGTTTTTCGCTATCCATGTCAGCCCATCGGAAAATGAACTTCGGGCAATGGGTAACACCGAACAGGAGAAAGCCGAAGCCATGAAGCGGTATATTCGGGAGGTGTTTATCCCCGAATACGCCAAGAACTTCAACAAAGGGCTATCCGAAGCGGATATAAAATTTTACGGCAAGATACATTTCGACCGCAACCGTTCCGACAACGAATTAAATATGCACTGTCATTTGATTGTGAGCCGAAAAGACCAAACTAACAAAAAGAAGCTATCACCGCTTACCAACCACAAGAACACCCAAAAAGGGACGGTAACGGGTGGTTTTGACCGTGTAAACCTATTTCAACAGGCAGAACAGGGCTTTGATAAGTTGTTCGGCTACAACCGCCAACTATCTGAATCCTTTGAGTATGCCAATACCGTGAAGAACGGCTCTATCTCTGAACAAATTGAATTGCAAGAACAAAATCTTACTGGCGAAAAGAAAAAAGAAGTATTACAATCCAGTGAAAAAGAAAACATGCTTTCTTGCAATCTTGATAGCAAACAAGAGAATAAACACACTTACAATCAGCCAAATAATAGTAGTGGTGATTCTCTATTATCTATCTTTTCATTGGGCGATGGTAATAATTATGATGCTACACAGGCAGAAGATTTACAGGCACAGAAGCGCAAGAAGAAAAAGAAGAAAGGGATAAGACGATGATTGAATACGAGGAACTAAGAGCCGATATAGATTGCTACCTGATGGAGCGGTTTAAGTATCGAAAATCGCTTGTACGGCTGACAGTGGATAACATCATCACCACCCGTAGGAATAGCCGAGTAGATTTGTATTTGCGTATCAGAAAGGTAGAAAGCCGATTTCCACCTGATTGCCTGATTATTGCCCGATTGGGTTTTAGCAAAGAACGGATAGGGCACGGAGCACACTTTATCCGATTCTTGACCGAAGTAGCTCGAAAATACGGCTTTAATTATATCGGCATTGAATGTGCCAACAATAAAAGCGGAGCATTTGCCAAAAAGTTAGGCTTTTACTCCATAGATAGCGATAATTATGCAATAGCCGTAAGTAATATAATGTCTTATTTCTCAATGGAATAATCTTAATTAATCCTTTATTTCTCTGAACACAAAGGTATATTCCAAGAATAAAACGGCAACACCGAGCCCTACGGGTTTTGATAAATTTATTCCTTTTTCGTGCCGAAAAAGAGTAAATTTATCAAAAGTGCTGCCTTATTTATTCTTTCCATATAGTGAATGCTTATCAGAGAAAAAAAAGGAAAAAATATGTGGTTGGGCTGTGGTGGTGTAGCCAATAACAGCCAGTTCAGTCCACTGCATACACAGTTTCCAATACCAGTTGTTTTTATCTCTTTCTTTGCTGCAAATCATTGCAATGACAGGAATTTATAATATTCTAAAACAACATTGATATGGAAATTGTAGCCATCGAAAAACGAATTTTTGAACAGATGATGCGGAGGTTTGAGGATTTTGCCAAGCAGATAAACACGCTTTGCGGACAGAACCGAAGTAATGAAAACTGGTTAGATAATAAGCAAGTTTGCGAACTGCTCAAAATCTCACCTCGTACCCTGCAAACTTACCGAAATACCGGAGTTTTACCCTTTTCTCAAATCGGGCGTAAGTGCTATTACAAAGCGACCGACATCGAACAGTTTATCAATCAGCAACAAATCAAGAAATAACGACTATGGAAAGAGAGCTTTTTGATTTGGAAAGATTGGTCGGGAATTGGGAGAGTATTAACCTAAATCCTACCGTGATGATTCATCGGAACGGTGAGAGCCACCAGTTAAGCATCATCTATATGAATGAAACCACCAAGCAGGCAAGCCCTGCAACTTATGAGATTCAAGAGGATGAACAGGGTTATTTTGTGTACCTCAATGGCAAACGAGCTTCTATTAGCTATTGCCAAAGGCTGGATATGCTAACTATTGCCACACAAGGCGATTATATGAGAAACTAACAATCAATGAATCATGGATATACTCGATAATAAATCACAGCAAATCGGTACGTTCTTTACGACTTTAGACGAACTTTCGAATACCATTCAACAAGCCCTACAAAATCGTACTCCACACCTGAACGGTGAAAAGTATCTCACCAACCGAGAGGTTTGCCAACTGCTCCGTATTTCTTCCCGTACCCTCCAAAATTGGAGGGACACGGGGAAAATACCGTTTATCAAGCTGAAAAGAAAGATATTGTACCGAGAGTCAGTAGTTAAGAAAAGATTGGAATAGAATATTATGTAAATTATTATACACTTTCTATTACTCATGTGACATCTTAGATACTTCGGATTTTATTACCAGCACAAATGACTCCATATTTCCTATGACTTCATTCACAAGGCTTAAAGAAAAAATCTCATTAGCATAGTTGCAAGTATCATTCTTTAAAACTGAATTATAAATATTATGTGGCATATTTAATGAAAGTAATCTAAGTATCTCTAATACACATTCTTGAAATTTTAACATAGCATCATTTCGTTCATCAACAGAGTGTATAGATAGTGACAATTCTAATTGATGGATATGCAGCTCTTCTCCTTGCAATGAAAGCAATAAATTGGATAATCCACATTGCTGAATACAATAATAGCCTGTACTGCAATAAAACTCACCAAAGCTGTCCAACTTCTTCCATTCACTAAATTCGCCTAACTGCAAATTTGTCAATGATTTGCAGCAGTCATCAATGTTGTTAAAAAGTCCAATTTCCATTTTGTTGGGAATAGGTGATTTTTTATAAGCCGGTGGTTGTGCTATTTCTTTGATATACTTTCTGTAATTGGCATCATCTTGATATGCGAGAAATGCCATTTTATTCCATATCCGATAAACACGTTTAAAGCTAAAATGTCCATAATAAAGCATATAGAGTTTTATTTTTATTCTTTCATTTTTACTTTTATCTCTAAATATCACATTGTTAGCGACAAACATCATCTCGTATTTCATATATAATGCTAGCCCCCAAAAATAAGGGATAAAAGAAATTGTTAAAATTACAGGCAACATGAATTGTTTTGAAACATCAGACCAATGGGTAGTATTAAATCCTATTATAGTTTCATATAATGCAAATCCGATGTAACCCAAACCAACCATCCCCAATAATTTATTTAAGCAGGAATGCACCTTTTTATAGTCTTTATTGTTTTTTGCGTAATATTCAGAATAGACGCTAAGTATAGCCAGAAATGCCAAGATAGGAAGTGTTATTAATTCTACCAATAAACTAAAAGGATGCAAATTGATTAGGAACTGTACAATCACAATGACAGTAATACTGCTTTTAATTAGATTAGCAAAATAGCTAACATCTTTTACTTTATTTAGACTGAATAATATTCCTAATGCAGAGAATAGCATCCATACAATAGCATCTTTCAGAAGGCAAGCATCCCAAAAACCTAACAACCAAAGCAATGTAAAGATAATAGATGCGTAAATAATCAACAAAATATACAAAACTATAAGTTTGGAAGCGAATGCCGATGCTATAATCTTCTTAAAATGGTATCTTCCTTTATTCCAAGCAAGAAGAATTGCTAGTAAAATGATTAGCCAAATAGATAAAGCTAACTCTCTAGTTGAAAATATATTAAACAAACAACTCATTTCTGTTCGAAATTTCTTGTGATTTCTTCTAATTGGCTTTTTAATAATTCCTGAACATCCTTTTGGTCTTGATTTTTAATCTTTTCATCTAAAGAAGAAGAGAAAATACCAGTGTAAAAAGTATGATTTTTTAATGGATATCCACACCTACCGTTCAAAAACGAGTTGGAAAATGTTACATTTCTAACATCGTCATAAAGATGTAAATTAAAAACTAAAAGTCTATTTTCTCTAAGTTGTTGAGGGAATCCATATACTATTGCAGCATAATCAATCATTACTGGGATAGCAAAAGTTCCAACTATAATTGTCGAATCTCTTACTTCTACAAATTTATTCAGATGATTTTTCGCCAACATCTCTAAATAGCCTCTGCTAATCTCAATAGGTTTAGTGTTGATTAATAAGGGATTGCCTGAAACTTCATTTGGAAAAGTAATGTTTACTCCCTGTAATTCTGAATTTTCATTATTTAATGCGAATGATATATTAAGAGAATCTACATTCTCTTTTATTGCAGGAGTGTAAATCATCATATCTTTACTAATGCCATATTCATAGCTCTGCTTTGACGTTTGATAAGACAAAAAACTAACCACTAAAGCTATAATAGATATAATGATGGGTAATACAGTTGAGATAAATTTAAATTCGTTCTTCATAAAATATTTTTCGCAAAGATACAAATTGTCAATCACTTATAATACTGATTTCTACCAAATTCTTCTGGCACATCATCTTTCGGCAACTCATAACGATTTTCAATCCGACTGGATAGAATTTTCATATCCTCATTAACCTTTTGGTTGGTGATTTTGGCATAAATTTGAGTAGTCTGAACCGAGCGATGCCCCATCATTTTACAGAGTGTTTCAATTGGAACGCCCTGTGATATACACACTTGGGTGGCGTACGTATGTCTCCCCATATGATAGCAAAGTCGGCTCTCAATACCGCATTTTTGAGCAATAATTTTCAGATTTTCATCAATGGTTTTCAACGTCTTTAACTTAAATATCTTATCATCTGTCCGTTCGTGTTTATACTTCTCCATTATTTGAATAGGGACACTTAGCAACCTGATTCTACACTCACTTTTAGTTTTCTGTCGTTCAATCCTTATCCACATGATACCGTTATCATCCTTTGTAATATGCTTCTCTGAAAGGTTGCAAACATCCGCATACGCCATCCCTGAAAAGCAAGCAAATAGAAACATATCTCGACACCGTTCAAGATGTTTTTCGGTTATGGGAGTGGTGAGCAACTTTTGAAATTCGTCCATTGTCAAGTGCCTACGCTGTTTTAATGGTTTTTCTGCAACATAGTTTACAAACGGATCACGCTTGATAATATCTTGGCTAATGGCTCTACGAACCATTTTCCGAAGTGGGATAGTATGATTCAAGACCGTATTACCGTTCATGCGCTTATCTACCCTCAAATGAAAATCGTAAGCATCAATAAAGCTGTGGGTAAGCTGATTCAGTGCAATATCTTTCACATGGAATCGCACCCATAAGAAATTTTCCAGCACCCTGTAAGAGTGCAGATATTGTTCGTAGGTGTCCTTTACACGGTTTACACCCACCCGAAGTTTAAATTCTTCGTTGTGTTCTCTGAATAGTTCCAGTAGTCCAGTAGCCTTTTTGCCGATACCATTTAGAGCATTTTTAACCGCTTCGGCAGTAACATACCCATCTTCCAATACCAAATGGTCGTAATGGCTTTGTATTTCCTGTTCCAATTTATCAAGAGTGCGGTTTATTTTGGTAACTTCTTTACCCTTTCCAATAGCCCGTCCAATTTGTGCATCCCACATTTCGGGGTTTACATCCATCTTGGTACTGAAACGGGCTATTTGCGTATCTATGGTGATACGCCCAGTAATAATACATAGCCCTTTACTCTTTTTCTTTGCTTTCGACTTATCAATATAGAACAGTACGGCAAACGTACTTCTTGTTTTTATCTTCATTGTCATAATGTTATGCGTTTATAATACTACTTGAAACTTATCCTCAATACGAGATTCTGCCCTTTGCATATCTTCGGCTATCTTGTGTTCCGTAATTTTGGCGTATATCTGCGTGGAACGTAAATCACGATGTCCCAACATTCGGCTAACGCTTTCGATGGGTACACCTTGTGATAGGCAAATTTCGGTTGCATACGTATGTCTCCCGGCATGATAGATTAGCTTTCGGTCTATTTTACAGATAGTTGCGATTACTTTCAGGTTCTTATTCAACCTGCCACAACTAAGCATCGGAAGCAATTTACCATCTTTGGCAGCACCTTTGTATTTCTCAATAATCTGTTTGGGTAACCCCAACAGAGGAATATCACAAGGCGTTCCAGTCTTTTGTCGGGTTGTTCTAATCCACAGTACACCATCATCGGCTCTGACTATGTGCTTTGGGGTGAGGTTGCAGACATCCCGATACGCCAAGCCCGTAAACACGGAGAATAAAAACATATCACGGGTAAGGTATCGGGACGGATGGTCTAAGCGTGTTTTCATCAAACGGTCGAGTTCTTCCCGTGTGAGATACTTTTGTTCTGCTTTCGGGCGTTCAGGTGCATAACCATCAAAAGGATCACGATAGATAATACCCTCTGCAATCGCTAACTTAATCATTTTCCGAACATGGCGAACAATACCGAGAATTGTATTTGATTTTAGTTTGAGTTCTACCCGTAGGTAAAAATCGTAGGCTTCGATGAATGATAAATCCAGTTTAGTAAATGGAACATCGGAAACATTGTATTTCTTGCGGAGAAAGCGGATAAGATGATTCAGAGATATTTCGTACTGTTCGGCTGTACTCTTTTCCCGATTGACACCTACACGTTTGAAAAACTCTTGATTGTGGTTCTGATAATACTTAACCAAAGTGTGTTGAGCCGAAGCCACACCCTGAAAGGCATTCTTTACCTCGTTGGCAGTTGCCGAACCATTCAACTGAACCAACTTTTGATAGTGTGAGTTAATCGAAACGCTCAACTTATCCAATGCCCGATTAACAGCTACTACCGTTGCACTTTTCCCCGACATACGGTTTGCCCGTGTATCCCAAAGGGATACAGTAGCGGTCTGTTTGGTACTGAACTGTGCCATCGTTTTTCCGATGGAGATACGCCCCATAATTGGGCAAGTGCCATCGGCTTTTACTTCTGTTTTCTTGATGTAGAAAAGCAGTTTGAAATCTGTTGCCATACTCTGTTACTTTAAAGTGATAAAATTACTTCTAACAGAGCTATTTAAGCGAATGGAAACCACAGACGAACAACGCCTTAATCAGCTAACAGAAGACAGTCACCAAAGAAAACCGTTTTTATTGGCTGAACCCGCGTAAAATTCAGTGTTTTACCTCATTTTTCTGTTTTAAAAACAGGGAACGGATAAGTAACTGAACCTTTTCCCAAATCTGCTTTTTATTGCATTTCAGGGGTTAGACAGCTAAAGCCACTATAAGACACAAATAATTGTATCAGTGCGAATTATGTTCAATTTCTAATTTCCGCTTTTTAGGTTTACTGTTTCGCCACTACTATTACCTTGTCTCATGGCATACCGATTGAAACCGTATCGAAAATGCTTGGACATACCAGTATCAAGACGACTCAAATCTACGCTAAGATTTTGGATACGAAGGTTATGGACGACATGGCAGCCCTCAAAGAAATGTACGCCCGGAAAGAATCACAAGAATCACCCAGCAATAAAGCAGCAAACGAATGAAAACAACCGCAACCCTCATCCAGCAAGCCCTCGAACAAAAAGCAATCGACAGCATGATAGCATACGAACGGAACCTCATCTCCGAACAGAAGATGGGGAAAGCGCTCAATGACGCACTGCAGCACTATAGCAACGTCGAAGGACACCGCAGCATTGTCCTCAAAGGATGGATTATAAAAACGATCTACGCCCTGAAAAGCAACCAACTGAATGATCTCGACCGAATAGCTTTCAAATACATAAAAAATGAATATTAATCCCTATAAAGAAGTAGAACAATGAAAACAAAGAACAATAACATGAAAATCATGAAAACCGAAAGTACAGCCAATGAACAGGAACGGAAAGAAGCGAAGTACAAGCCCGTTACCCCCGTCATACTCGACAATGTCTCCGAAGACGTGACATTTATTCGCTCTGCAGATGTGTGTAAGCTACTCAACGTCAGCAATTCAACATTGAGAAACCTGCGCGCAGCGCAGGCTATTCCCTTCTACAAGCTGGGCGGAACGTTCCTTTACAACAAAGAAGAAATCATGAATTATCTGGCATCCAATTACAGCAAAAGAATATGAGCAAGAACGGTTTTTCATACTACAAAGCGGAGACAGACCGCTTTCAGGACATTAAGATAAAGCGTCTGAAGAAGAAATACGGATGCGACGGATACGCTGTCTACCAATACGCGCTGAACGAAATCTACCGGGTGGAAGGCGCATATATCCGCTGGACGGAAGACCAGCTCTTTGACTGTGCCGACTATTGGGACATGAACGAAGCACGGGTGAAGGAGATCATCGGTTACTGTGCCGAAGTATGCCTGTTCGACCCCGTGATGTGGAAGACGCAATGCATACTGACCTCACGTGCCATTCAAAGCCGATATCTCGATATCTGCAAGATCAGCAAGAAGAAATCATACATACCGCTCGAAATCCTGCTTGTAGAACCGGAACAGCCGATGAGGGAGCCTGTAGCGATGCCACTCTTCGAAGGCGGGGCCGGGGCGGCGGAACACGATACACCGAATCAGGCAACATTGGCCGAACAAAAATTCCGGAGTACTCCGGAAACTTTCCAGAATACTCCGGAAAGTTCCGGAAACATTCCGGAAAAAACAGACAAAGAAAAGAAAATAAAAGAAAAACAAAGAAAATCCTCCTCTACTCCCCCGCAGCCTTCCGGAGCGCTTACGGAGGAGGAAGCGAGAGTTTTACTTTCTTCTACCGTATTGGGTGAGGACCGTAGCTCCAAACCGGATATCGCCAGGCATCAACCGTCACAGGCGGATGTGAAGGCGGATGTGAAGGCGGAGGAAGAGAAACAGCGCAATCCGCAGGGGCTGATAAACACGCTGCGTCCCTACAATCTGTCGCAAAGAGAGCTGGAGGAGGTACTGCAGCTCTCACGGCATGGAGAAATCGGAAATCCTGTCTGGTCTATTCTTGCCGAAATGCACGGAAACAAACGTCTCAAAATGCCGCGTCTATTCCTGTTGAAGCGACTGCGGGATGCAATGGGACTAGTGGCCGGAGGAAGCCCGGGCGGTAAAGCGAAAGAAGCCTCCTGATTGATCACTCAAAAGAACGAAAAACAATGAACGAAAATACAACAAAAGAAACGCTGTACTATCCCCGCAAAATGCGTATAGGATGGTGCGTGGCCCATGAAGTGACAGCCGCAGGCGTCAAGATCGAGCGTTACGGAATCAAGTGCCGGACGTATGCCGAAGCATTCGACAGGGCGGCGAAACTGAATAATGAAAATCGGGCCGGCAAAGCGGCTGTTAATGAATCGGCAAGTGAAGGAGGCGGGCAATTATGAGCGAAAAAGTGAGCATCCTCACGCTACGGCTGACAGCCGAAGAGGCCGCACAGATGGAAGTGCTCAAATCCATCACCGGAAAGAAAAGCGGCAGTGAAGCGATAAAGTATATCGTGAAGGAATACCCCCGATTCTGTGCCCACTACAAGCAGGAGGCACGGGAGAAGGGAGAATTGCAACGCAAGTACCAGGATCAGAAAATCGCTGTGGGAGATTTCCTCAAAGCATTCGAAAGATTGCAGCAGACGATGGAGGATGACCGGAAGTAGAGCATCCTGCCGATGTCAGCCGGAAAGGTGATAGCTGATTTCTCCGGAAGAAGATCTCGATCTGAATAAAAGTGATAGCAGATTGTTTGTCCAGGAACAGCTGCCGGCGAAAATTCTGCTATCATAACGAGTGAGATATCGGGATGATCAGGTGTAGATCCTGCCAGGTGTGTGATAGCAATCCGGCAATCCGGACCACAAGCGACAGCCTATGCGATGGTAGCCCATGCGGTGTGTACTCAGTCGTTTTCAATGCCCGGTGCGGTTTCGCTCTGCCCGGCACTTGTTGCCGGGACAAGGCTCAATCCGCTACCTTCCTGCGTCTGAACGACAGGAAACAGGCAGTCGGTCCGAAGTGCAGCCATGCGGTACGGGGTTCCCGTGTTTATCGCAAACGCATTTGTTCTACGGAAGTCAGCGCCCTTCGCCGTCCTCCGGGCGCGTGCGGTCGTGATGCTGCGTGCGCGGGGTGCTTCCGGTGTTTCTGTCCTGCTGCAGCTTTTGCGCGGAAAATCCATAATAGGCAATTATGTTTAATAAGTTGCGGAGCCGTTCCGGATTCCGCCCTTTTATTAAACATAACAGCGCATTATGGATATTCCCGCTGTTTGGGTAGTTTCCCGTTTCTCGGTACCGGGCTCAAAGTTACCCCTTGCGGAACATTACCGCCTCCACACAGCCGCCCCGTAGTTTCTCACATGGGACGGCGGCTGTCCCCGACCACCGCCCCCACGCTACTTA
>ERZ791719.604-NODE-604-length-15175-cov-3.21825_pt1 | contig 15175 bp, 9 predicted proteins | sample MGYA00510338_ERZ791719 | MGnify/ENA primary metagenome ERZ791719 (study PRJEB30046, sample SAMN00715131) | human gut metagenome | study: EMG produced TPA metagenomics assembly of the A metagenome-wide association study of gut microbiota in type 2... | reverse complement strand
TGGAAATTTTTGGGTTGTCGCTTTTTCTTTTTTACAACGAATGTTTCATGTTTTTTATTTATTTTTGTGAGTCTAGGGTGAATAACAATTTAACTTATATGGTGAAAATGAAAAGACTATTTCTTCTTTGTGCGTTCGTGAGCATGTTTGCGACGTGTAATTTTATCTCAGCTCAAAAGGAGTTAGGGATTTTCAATTCTGTTTCGGCAGGAGTGGGTGTTGGTTTGACGGGTGTAGATGTGGAAGTCGCTACTCCTATTACGCCTTATCTGGCGTTGAGAGGTGGTCTTACCTTTATGCCGGGTTTCAGCATTAATACGGACGTGGATGTAGATGTTAACGATCCGCGAGCGGGTGTGTATAATGATACATACTCCATGGATGTCAAAGGTAGCTTGAAACGTACTTCCGGACAGTTGTTGGTGAATGTTTACCCGTTTCCTCACGCTTCTTCGTTCTTCGTTGCGGCCGGCGCCTATTTCGGTGGTTCTTCCTTGGTGAAGATAGAAGGACATAGTGATAAGCTGAAAGACCTGATCGCCCAAGGAAAAAGTGCGGGCATAGTTATCGGTGATTATACGATTCCGGTGGATAATAACGGTAATGTATCCGGTGGATTGAAAGTGTCCGGTTTTCGTCCTTATCTAGGTCTTGGATTCGGTCGTGCGGTTCCTAAGAAACGGGTTGGCGTGATGTTTGAGCTGGGTGTGCAATTCCATGGCAAACCGGAGGTGTATACGGATTCAGGGGATGTAAAGGACTTGGTGAATGAGATAGACGAGGATGATACCTTTACGAAGATCATGGATAAGCTAACGGTTTATCCGGTCATGAAGATTCGTATTTGCGGAAGAATATTTTGATTGTCAAAGATAGTATAAGCTAAGAGTGGCGTTAATAATACGATGCCACTCTTTTTTTTATGGCTAAACTTTCATTTATTTTGTTTATTTTTGTGCGCTGTTAGGGTCATAATTTTGATAAAAATAACTTTATATGAAAAACAAACATTTGGTGATGCTATTGCTATCATCTTGCTGTTTAGCGGCATGTGTGGATAGTAAGTATGATTTAAGCGATGTCAATACGGACGATGCGGTAATGGGTGAGTCTTGGGTAGCTCCCCTCGGTACGGGTTATGTAACGTCGGATGACGTTGTGAATGTAGAGAAAGTCCCTTCCATTCGGGAAGTCGACGGGGCTTACGTCATGATCTATGATGGAGAGATGAAGATTAAGGGGAAAAGCTTACGGGCCGCCTCTGATAAAGTGGAGATCGCCTCGGAAGATATAACGACTGGGGATATCGATGGCTTGTTCGATGGCGATTTCGTTTTGGCGTTAACGAACCCCCACATTACGTTAAAGTCGAATGTAAAGAATGCCTCTTTGGATTGTAGCTTGTCTATCGAGGCTGAGAACGCAAGTAAAAAGGAGGCTACTTCCTCTGATTTTACCTTGTCAACGGTGTCTCCTAATATTTGGATCGGCCCTCTTGATCCGAAGACGGATGCTTTTAAGTTTGTCAAGAACGAGAAGTTACCGGGAATCGTACAGATTGTTCCTCAAAAAATACATTTGTCTTTGTCCGCTGATAGCAAACAATGGGCGAACGCTCCTGCGGATGCCTTGAGTGAGTTACGTTATGCGGTAGAGCTTCCGTTGACTCCGGCACCGGAATTTAGCGCCGTATCCGTCGAGCGGATCGAGGACGCTTTTGATGAGGATTTCGTAGACTATATTTTCTCGGACGGAAGCGCGAGGATCTATGGAGAGGTTACGAACGAGATGCCGTTCGATATGTCTATCGAGATGGTGATCATGGATGAGAACAATGTACCGGTAGATATCCAATTTCCGGCGCAAGAGGTAAAAGGACAATCCGGAGAGGTTGTCTTCGAGATCACGAAGGAGGATATGCCGAAAATGAAGGACGCACGTCATATAGACCTGAATTTACATTTAACGGGTAGAGATCAAAGCGAGGCTTTGAAGAAAGGCCAGAAAACGACCTTCAACTTGAAACTCAAGAAAGAAGGCGGAATTTCTATTTGATCCCAGTACTAACCATTTAAATTACGAAAAAGAAAGATGAATACTATATATAATATGTATAAGAGAGGTCTGTGCGCTTTATGTTTATTGACCACTGTGGGGATGTCGGTATCCGCCCAGCAAATACGAACTTCTTACTTCATGCAATCCTCTACGGCACGCACGACAATGAATCCGGCGTATCGTCCCGAGAGAGGCTATGTCTCCATTCCGGTATTAGGCGCGGTTGGCGCTTCGTATGGTACGAACGGAATAGCTGTGGATAATTTTATTTATCCGAAGAATGGTGAGACCGTTACGTTCATGGATAACTCCGTGAATACCGAGTCTTTCCTGAATGGCTTGAAGGATGAGAATCAGGTAAACATGGATTTTGGCACGCAGGTTCTATCCGGTGGCTGGTACGCCGGCAAGGGATTCTGGACGGTTGATGTTTCTATCAAGGGCTTGGCGAATATTCGTGCTCCGAAGACATTGTTCGAGTTCATGAAAAAGGGTAATGGATCTCAGAGTACCTATGATATTCGTAATATCAGGGCGTACGCCGAGGCTTATTTGGAGACAGGTGTAGGATATTCTCGTCCTATCACGGATAAGTTGACAGTCGGAGGTAAGGTTAAATTGTTATGGGGCGTAGGTTCTATGGACGCTACGATCGATCAGATGCATGCTGAGATGGGAGAGACTAGCTGGAAAGTTACCTCTACCGGTACATTGCAGACGAATATGAAAGGCTTGGTTCCGGAAATGGAAGTAGACGAGCAAGGCCGTGATTATTATAATAGCTTTGATTTCGATTCTCCGGGTCTTAGCGGTTTCGGTATGGGAGTGGACTTGGGTGCTACGTACCAATTGACCGAGAATATCATGTTATCCGCCGCTGTCCTTGATTTAGGTTTTATCAGCTGGAGCAAGGGAGGTAGCACGCTAGGTAAGTTGGATGGAACTTTCGACTTTAACGGCTTTGATCTGGCTATTGGCGAGAATAACGGTGATATACCGAGCATGGGCGATCAGTTTGACGCTATCAAGGAAGATTTCGAGAACTTGCTTCATTTCAAGAAAGAGGGTGAGTCCGGAAGCACTACCCGTCTTCGTTCGACAATCAATATCGGTGGCGAGTACCGTTTACTGGAAAACAAGTTAGGTATCGGTTTATTGTCGAGCACTCGTCTTTATTCCCCGAAAGCCTATACGGAACTGACATTGTCCGGTAATTACCGTCCGGTGAAATGGTTTGAGGCTACGCTGAGCTACTCATTTATCCATAGTAAGTTCAAGACGTATGGTATCGCCTTGAATTTCTCACCGTCTTGGATCAATTTCTTTATCGGATCGGATTATATGTTGACAAAGGTAACTCCACAATGCTTACCGGTCAGCGGTAACGCCATGAATCTTTACATGGGAGTAAGTGTTCCTTTGAAATCATTCGCTAATTAATAGGGAATACTCAGAATAGAGTCTGTATCATAAAGGAAAAGGCTGTCCGGGTTATATACCCAGACAGTCTTTTCTTTTTTATTAGGCTCGTTTTATTAGGTTTTTTATCTTTGTGGACTGATTGAAAGGAAGAAATTGGATATGAGATTAAAGACTTTAGCCACCCATCCGGTATGGAGAGAGCCCCGGACTGTATTCGGGGTATGGATGCTAACAGGTGTTATTTTTGCTATTGTCAAGTTGTTGATCGGGAAATATAATAATTATAAGATATTTGAAGGAGTCTACTGGCATGCTATCGAAGGCTTAACCTTATATGGGGATCATTATCCGGAATATTATGATTCAAACCATTATGGAGTCTTATTCAGTCTTATCATAGCTCCTTTCGCCCTGTTACCGGAATGGCTGGGTATGATCTTATGGATAGCGGGGAATACCGCCCTATTATTTTATGCGATTAGCCGATTGCCATTGTCGAGTACCCCCAAAATCATTATTTATTGGTATTCGTATTGTGAGTTGATGACGGCTCAAGGAGTACAGCAATTCAATATATCAGTAGCGGCCTTTATCTTATTATCATTTGTCTTGATACTGGAGAAAAAGGATTTCTGGGCGGCAGGCATTATTATGCTCGGAACATTTATCAAGATTTATCCAATCGTGGGATTGGCGTTCTTTTTCTTCTCAAGGCAGAAAGTGAGATTATTAGTCTCTTGTCTTTTCTGGGGATTGGTTTGCTTTGTGATCCCGGTGCTTTATACACCGGGGTTTGAGTATGTGATCTCTCAGTATATAGATTGGTTTGAGCGATTGAAAGTGAAAAATATGTTGAATATGTTCGCTGATCCGCAAAATATATCATTATTAGGAGTGGTTCGAAAGATATCCGGGAATGCGGAGTATAGCGATATGTGGCTTATCATACCGGGCTTGATTTTATTTTGCATTCCATATTTAAGGATCTCGCAATATAAATATCCGGCTTTTCGCTTTATGCTATTAGCTAATGTTTTATTGTTTGTCGTATTATTCAGTACGGGAAGCGAGGCGAGTGGGTATATCATAGCGATGATAGGAGTCGCTATCTGGTATATATGCAGTGTATCGCCCCATAAGAAATATACTTATTGGCTTTGGATAACTACCTTGGTGATTGTTGGCTTATCCACTACAGAGCTGGTTCCATCGATTGTCCGGAATGGACTGATCCGTCCGTATGTGATAAAAGCTTGGCCTTGCATTGTAGTGTGGCTGACCATTTGCTATGAGATGTGTTTCTTGGATTTTAGTCATTCTCCCTATAAGCATATCACGACTTAGGCAGAGTGAATATCGCCTGTTTTTTAATAGAAGGTTACATAATAAAACGAGACTACTCCCGACAGGCGATGAGAGTAGTCTCGTTTTAAACTACTTTTTATCGATCTCTTTCAGCAATTCATTTACCGCTGTTCTCAATTGCGTATCTTCCCCTTTGACAACAGTTTCCGGAGAATTAGCGACTTTAACATCCGGTTCCAGCTGTGTGTTCTCTAAGTAACTACCGTCCGACAGGCGATAACCGGTAATAGGTGTGCCGAATACCAGCGTCGGATCTTGCAGGGTTTCCCAAGAGACGGTAGTCATTGTTCCCGGTACGGGCATACCAACTAAACGTCCGATGTGTTGATGCTTATAAACCCACGGGGTTCCATGTGCGTTACTATAATTAGCCTCGCATTGGAGCATGATGGAAGGTTTATTCCAGCGGCGGCTAGGCATATCGCAAGCCTCCCGGCCACGTGTTATTTGTGTGAGGTATTTCTCTCCGCTGAACAAGATCTCGATATCCTCATGCAAACGTCCACCACCATTAAAGCGGGTATCAATGACGATGCCCTCCCGGTCGTTATATTTACCTAGGATATCGGAGTAAACGGAGCGGAAACTAGGGTCTCCCATGGATTGGATATGGACGTATCCCAATCGTCCGTTCGACCATTTATCCACGTCGGCGGCACGTTGTTTCACCCAGCGGGTATAAAGCAAGTTATTTAACTCACCGTTACTGATAGGCAAGACTACCTCTTCCCAACGTTCTTTGGTTTGTGGATCGTAGAGGGAAACCAAGGTCTTCTTTTTGGCCTTATTGTTTAATAGCTTGGAGTAATCCATGTCCGGGGTTATTTCTTGTCCGTCTATTTTCTCCATGACGGTACCGGCTTTTACCTTGGAACGTGCATGATCGAACGGGCCTTTTTCCACTACCTCAGCGATTAATAAACCTTTGCCGCTATGGTTCCAATCGAAAAGTAGGCCTAGGTTGGCGGTAATATTGCCGCTTGTTTGCGGACGGAAGCGGCCTCCAGTATGAGATACGTTGAGTTCTCCCAGATATTCGCTTAGCAACTCTGCGAAGTCATAGTTGTTATTGATATGTGGCAAGAACTTACGGTAGGCGGCGGTCATAGCGTCCCAATTTACGCCGTGCATATTCACGTTGTAGAACCGTTTTTGCTCTTGTTTATAGACATGGTCGAACATATACTCACGCTCGGCGGCCAAGTCCATTTTTAAGTTCGCTTGGTAATGAATCGGTGTTAGTTTCTCCGATCCCATATCCATTTTTTGCATGGAATTGCTACCCAACAAGAACAGGTTCTTACCTTCCTTATCCATTTCCATGTTCGCCCATCCGGTATTCATCTTGTGGAGTAGCTTGGTCTCTTTCTTGCGCAAGTCCATTTTCCACAGGTCGTATTTGTCTTCGAAAGCCGAGAAATAATATAAGGTCTCGCCATTCTTCGAGATGACGGCGCTACCCATTTCGGAGGAATTAGGAGTAAGACGTAGGATACGATCTTGGATTCCTTTCAGTTCCACTACGATATCCTTGGGCTTTTCGTCTTTCTTTTCATCGGCTTTATCTTCTTTTTTCTTGTCGTCGGTTTTGTCCCCGGCTACCTCTTTCTGCTCCTTTTCCAGTTCCTTTTGCAACTCATAATCCTCTTTGCTCAAGCGGAATTTATCATAAGCGTCTTGATTCATGAATACCAGCATGGCATCATTCAAGGAACCCCATGAGGCATGCGCACGCATTCCGTAACGCTCGGTGGTGAATAAGATGGCGTTTCCATCCAGTACCCATTGTGGGGAGATGCTGGTGTAACCGCTATTGGTCAGGTTGGTAATCTCCCCGCCTTGCGCGCTAACCAAGCCGATATCCGAATAAGGATCGTGCTTGTTTCCGATAAACCGGAGCGTGAACCATTTACCGTCCGGCGACCATGAGTAATCGAAACCGCCGGCTGTACTATACCATGTGGAGCCATCCGTGACTTGGCGTACTTTCTTCGTCTCAAGGTTGACTACCATCAGCCGCATACGATCTTCTATGAAAGCGAGTTCCTTAGCATCCGGCGAGAATTGAGGATAATTACGCTCTACGGTCTTAGAAGGCAGGAGAACTTCCTCTTCGATAATCGTCGCGTTCGGGAAATTAGCTTCTTCCTTACGGGCGATCTTAGCCAAGTAAAGTTGCCAATTACCACCACGCTCGCTGGCATAAGCCAAGGTACGGTTATCCGGCGAGAAGCATACGCCTGTTTCGGCGGCCGGGGTATTGGTGATTTGTTTGGTCGTGTTGTAATCGGCCGAGGTGACGAATACCTCGCCTCTTAGGGTTAAGGCGATCTGCTTGCCATCGGGGGATACGGTGGCTGAGGTAGCTCCTTTGCTGGAATTCAGATCGCTGATTTGCTCTTGATCGTCACGGATCAAATCAATCCGCACTTTCTGCGGATTGACTCCCGGACGTTGTGTATAGATCTCGCCATCGTATGTGTAGCATAATGTATTGTCGCTACTTGTAGAGAGGAAACGTACGGGATGCGTCTTGAACTTAGTAACTGCCGTTATAGATTGTGGGGTGTTGAGAGGGAATGAATATACATTGAAAGACCCTCCGTTGCGTTCGCTCAGAAAGTAAACCGTCTGTCCATCCGGGGTAAATACGGCGTTGCGGTCTTCTCCCGCATGGTCAGTCAAATTGGTATGTTTTCCAGTTTGCGTATCGTACATCCATATATCCCGGGTGACGGACGAGGTATGATGTTTACGCCATTCATCCTCGAAGCCCTTACGGTCTTGGTATAAGAATGTCTTTCCGGATTTATCGAAGCAAACCATCTCGGCGGGTGTTCCCAATACTTGCTCCGTACGTCCGCCACCGATCGGCACTTTATAGAGTTCCGTCATGGCCGAGGTCGGGAATAAGGCGCTCTGGGCGGGATCTTGTATGGATGCGGAGAAGAGTACGTATTTGCCGTCGGGAGTAAAGGCCGATGGAATCTCGGAGGCGGAATGAGTGGTGAGGCACTGTGCCGTTCCACCGTTGGAGGGCATTACGAATAAATCGAAATTGCCGTTACGATCGCTGGCGAAAGCGATTTGTTTTCCGTCCGGAGACCAGATTGGCGTGCATTCATACGATGCTTGGGTGGTAAGTTGTGTCGCTGTTCCTCCTTTGGCCGGTACTTTATAGATATCTCCTTTGTAACAAAACGCTATCTCTGTTCCATCAGGAGAAATTTGTACATCACGCATCCACAAAGGGGTTACAGCGTAGCTGGTAGTCGCAAAGCCCAAGGCAATGCAGGTTAAAAGTTTTTTCATGTACTTAATGCTTTTTTAGAATGGTACGAAGATACATATTATTTTGTACCCATCAGTCTGCTCTCTATTGAAATATTAACTGGATTTACCCTTTCAATTTCACGATAAATAACACGAGGCTTTCCCCTTGGGCCTGTGCGGGGAAAGTATTTCGCAGATCCTCTCCGGATTTGCTGAAACAATAGGAATGGCAATAGGGATCGATAGGGTCCATTCGTTTCACATTACCGGTTTGATAAAAATTATCTTTTAATCCTTCTTTTACCTGCCAGCATCGTTCTTTCTCCGTATCATAACAGAAGGTGTAATTTTTGGACTCATCCTCTGCGTTATAGTAAGTAGATACCCAGAAACGGCTACCCATGCGGATCGGTAGCAAAGGTAGTGTATTCTTTCCGGCAAGGTTCTCCAAGGCTTGGCTTTGCCGCTTTTGCTTAATATATAAAGTGTCCCGTAATAAGTTCCCGGGTTGATAGGAGGGGGCGTAGGCATAAACCGTTCCGCTTCCGGGCTCCACGGCTACTTCCGGGGCGAGACAACCGATCGGGCATGCGGAACGTTCCAGATCGACCGGACGGATCGTATGAGATTGTAATTTATGGAAAGAGGAATCGTATTCAACGATCTGTTTCTCAATCGTGGCGGTTTTCCCTGCCGTATCCCCATGAACACATTCCTCGGTGGTAAATATCCGGTTATTGTGCATGGATATGGATAGCATATGCCTATTCTCCGGAAGGTCGCATTTCAGTTTCTTGCGGGTAAGGAGATCACCATTGAATGAGTAATAGAAAATATCGTCCGTGTTTCCAAGTACGATCAGCTGCTGGTTGGCCGGGTTCACTACATACCCCGCTACCCGTATGTCATCCGGATGGGTGATGCGACAGATAAATTCTCCCTTGCGATTGAAACGGTAAAGCGTCTCATTGCTGATAAGGAATAGGTTGTCTCCCTCTTGACGGATATACTTGGCCTCCTTGATCGAATGCGTCCCTGAGTCCTGTAATGGAATGGCGATTACCTCATCCGCGATGTCAGACAAGGCTCCGGTAGGGTTGCTCCGGATCGATTCATTCGAGATTAACAGGTTATAGGCTTGCTTTCCGCAAACCAATAGAACAAGTAGTAATAAATATGTAAAGGTTCTTTTCATATCACCGCTAAATTAAAGAAGGATAAACCTTTTTATGATTTTTACGAATTGTTCTTATAAAACGTAGATCATCTGATTTTATTGGATAAGCCTAGAATTATTCTTGTAGAAATACCCAATTATCCCCCTCGGACATGGATTCTTTATAGGAAAAGCCTTCCCATGTGAATGCTTTTAATGTCTCCGGGTCAGAAATCCGGTTCTTTATGAGATAGCGGCTCATTTGTCCCCGGCACATCTTGGCATAGATCACGATCGTCTCCGCTTTGCCGTTCTTCCAGATCTTGAACTCGGGTGTGATGATCCGGACGGATCGCTCCACCTCCTTCCACTGGAAAGAGGGTTGGATATCCAAGCTGGCTAGATTCAGTAGGATTCCGTCTCCCTGTCGGACGTCATGGATTAATGTATTTGTTTGCCTGTCCTTCCAGAAGGCGTACATATTCCCGTCGCCTAGTTCCGGGATTTTTACGTCGAACTCCATCCGGTAAGGCTTGATAAGGTCTAATGGGCGAAGTAACCCGTAGCATCCCGATACGAAACGCATATGTTTTTGCGAGAAAAGAAAATCCTCCTCCGTGAAGTCTTTCGGGCTGATATTCTTGAATACGACACCGGTATAGGCGAGTATCGCTTGTAAGGGCTGGTTGTCTTCCGCATGAAAATCTTGGTATCTGCGGTAACATTCCGCCGCCAGTTTCGGGCTGAGCTTGAGGATACGACTTAATTCGTCAATGGGAAATTGGGTCATATGCAGGGCGATCTCGTTCGCCTCTTGCTGGAAACGTGGAGTCGTGCCTTGCGGCGCTTTTATCTTGGATGTCCCGGTCATTGTCTTAGCCGGAGATAATAATATCAACATATCTATATTGGATTTGGATTGATCGCATAAAGGTAATCCATATTAAGATTCAAATAGGGTATAAGCATCCCAATAAATCTTAAAGTATCTCGACTCGAATGGGGGATTTAATGGAGGAATGAGTCTTGGTGATAGAAATGTAATGAGGATTATGAAGATGAGAGACGTGAAGATGCGACCTATATTCCTTTTGATAGTATTCATCCTACCTACGATGGCCCATGCGCAGTGGACGGAACAGGATTCTTTGCGCCTGCAAGAATTTTTATCCGGCAAGGAGGAGATACGTTTGAATCCTGAGTTTCAGAAGGCGATAGAAAGCGGGACTTTTCTACGACCCGATCAACCGGGAACCCATATGTTATCCTCGCCAAGTGAGTTGCCGATTACGAAAGACTTCTCGGAATATGTACAGTTAGATACTTTACGTAGGTTGACTAATTATGATTCGATTACCCCAGTCCTATTCATGCTGCTGAATTTTAAGTCACCTTCCCGTTCATTGGCCATACAGAAGCAAGCGCACACGATTAGGCTCCCTAAGAATCAGGATTGGAAAGAGTTTAAGGTAGGTAAGGTTCCTATGGCTGCCAACGTAAAACTGACTAATATATACTCGGATGTCGTGAAGGATGGACAGCGAAGGGGAGGGGTACTTGCTACCATAAGAGTCTATTTCGACGCAGAGGATTTACTTGAGACTATTTTCTGGAAAAGTGCCCGTGACAAGAAGAGAAACAGGAAACGGGAGAATACGTGGAAGTATTATAATGACTATCCGTAAATTGTTGGATTTATAGGATATAACCACTCGAAAAAAACACGTACGTGAATTTCAAAAAACATGTACGTGTTTCCGGAAAAACTCGTACGTGTTTTTTTGAGAACATTGACTGTTTTTACCTAGATACTGTGCGTTTACTATCAAAACCTTTTTCTCTCTCTTTTGTTCTTTCTGAAAAGATACGTCCTAATGACATCCGAAATGGACGGTTTGACGGGGAGTTCTCTATTCTGTTTTATAATATTAAGACAAAATGTCATATTTTCGTTTTGGTATTTCTTTTGTAAGGATATAAGTGTAAAATAAATTAGAAAAGAATATAAGAAAGGAGCTTAAATATATGAATTTAAACAATTTTACAATCAAGGCGCAGGAGGCTGTTCAACAAGCCGTACAGTTGGTTACCAAAAATAATCAACAGGTTATCGAACCGGTTCACTTGTTGAAAGCTGTCATTATGACGGGTGAGAGTGTTACTAATTTTATCTTTCAGAAATTAGGGGTAAACGCTCAAAACCTGAATATGGTACTGGATCGCCAAATCGAATCTTATCCTAAGGTTTCGGGAGGCGAACCCTATCTCTCTAGCGAGTCGAACACTGTCTTACAGAAGGCGATCGATTATTCCTCTAAGATGGGGGATCAATATGTATCGTTGGAGCATATCATCTTGGCGTTGTTCACGGAAAAGAGCACCGCTTCACAGATATTGAAAGACGCCGGCGTGACAGAGAAAGAGTTACGTCAAGCGATCGAGGAATTGCGTAAAGGAAATAAGGTGACAAGCCAATCCGCCGAGGAGACGTACGATGCCTTAGGAAAATACGCCATCAATTTGAACGAGCGTGCCCGTAGCGGTAAACTGGACCCCGGAAGCGGACGTGCCGGGGAGACCCGCCGTGTCTTGCAGATCTTGAGCCGCCGTACGAAGAACAATCCGATCTTGATCGGTGAGCCGGGTGTAGGTAAGACTGCTATCGCTGAGGGGTTGGCCCATCGTATCGTTCGGGGTGACGTTCCCGAGAACTTGAAGTCTAAACAGATCTTCTCGTTGGATATGGGCGCGTTGATCGCCGGAGCTAAATATAAAGGCGAGTTCGAGGAACGTTTGAAAGCGGTGGTGAACGAGGTTACGAAATCCGAGGGCGAGATCATCCTCTTTATCGATGAGATCCATACCTTGGTAGGAGCCGGTAAAGGCGAAGGCGCCATGGATGCCGCTAACATCTTGAAACCGGCTTTGGCTCGTGGTGAGCTACGTTCGATCGGTGCCACGACGTTGGATGAGTATCAGAAGTATTTTGAGAAGGATAAGGCGCTTGAGCGTCGGTTCCAGACCGTTATCGTAGACGAGCCGAGTGAGTTGGATACGATCTCCATCCTTCGTGGTCTGAAGGAGAAATACGAGAATCACCATAAGGTACGTATCAAGGATGATGCGATTATCTCTTCCGTGCAGTTGTCTACCCGTTATATCACGGATCGTTTCTTGCCGGATAAGGCGATCGATTTGATGGATGAGGCCGCCGCCCGTCTGCGTTTGCAGATCGATTCCGTACCGGAGTCGTTGGATGAGGTTTCCCGGCGTATCAAACAGTTGGAGATCGAGCGTGAGGCGATCAAGCGTGAGAACGACAAGTCGAAATTAGAGCTACTGAATAAGGAGATCGCCGACTTGAAGGAGGAGGAGACTAAGCAAAAGGCTCAGTGGCAGAGCGAGAAGGAGCAGATCAATAAGATCCAGCAAAATAAGATCGATATCGAGAACCTAAAGTTTGAGGCTGATAAGGCGGAGCGTGAGGGGGATTACGGTAAGGTCGCTGAGATCCGTTACGGTAAGATCAAGCAAAAGGAAGAGGAGATCAGGGAGGTACAGGCTAAGTTGAAGACGATGCAAGGTGCCGCGGCTATGATCAAGGAGGAAGTGGATAGCGACGATATCGCCGATGTGGTATCCCGTTGGACTGGAATTCCAGTCAGCAAGATGATGCAGAGCGAGAAAGATAAGTTATTACGTCTGGAGTCCGAGCTTCATACCCGTGTGATCGGTCAGGAAGAGGCGATCAACGCTATCGCCGATGCGGTTCGTCGTAGTCGTGCCGGCTTACAGGATCCGAAACGACCGATCGGTTCTTTCATCTTCCTCGGTACTACCGGTGTGGGTAAGACGGAGTTGGCCAAGGCGTTGGCCGAGTATCTGTTCGATGACGAGAATATGATGACCCGTATCGATATGAGTGAGTATCAAGAGAAATTCAGCGCGACTCGTTTGATCGGTGCGCCTCCGGGATATGTGGGTTACGATGAGGGTGGACAGTTGACGGAGGCGATTCGCCGGAAACCTTACTCAGTTGTCTTGTTCGATGAGATCGAAAAGGCGCATCCGGATGTATTCAACATCTTGTTGCAAGTCTTGGATGATGGACGGCTGACGGATAACAAAGGCCGTGTTGTCAACTTCAAGAACACGATCATTATCATGACAAGTAACCTAGGTTCTTCCTTGATTCGTGAGAACTTCGAGAAGATGACACCCGCCACGCATGACAAGGTGGTAGACGAGACGAAGATCCAAGTACTGGAACTGTTGAAGAAGACGATCCGTCCGGAGTTCTTGAACCGTATCGACGATATCATCATGTTTACTCCGCTGAACGAGGAGGAGATTCGCAAGATCGTATCCTTGCAGTTGAACAGCGTGAAGAAGATGTTGGCTACGAACGGTGTCGCCTTGGACTTCACGAACGAGGCCTTGGACTTTATCGCCGACAAGGGCTTCGATCCTCAATTCGGTGCCCGTCCGGTAAAACGTGTCATTCAGAAGTATGTCTTGAACGAGTTGTCAAAGGCTTTGCTGGGTGGAACGGTAGACCGTAACCGCCCGATCGTGATCGATAGGAAAGACGATGGTCTGGAATTTAAGAACTAAAGTAGACTTGAACGCTTGACGTTAAGCGTGGTGTTTCTATAAAATAATGAAGGTGGAATGATCCTATGTGAATCATTCCGCCTTTTTATTTTTCACTAATAGGTAGATACGGCTTGGTGCGATTATTTCCGGGTGGGAACCGTGCACCAAAATGTAGATCCTTTTCCAACGCTTGACTCCACGCCGATCTCTCCACCTAAATGTTTAATGATTAATTCACAGATAGACAGCCCGAGCCCCGTACCTTGGGTGAAGGAATCTAATTTAGCGAATCGATCGAAAACACGGGAGATATTTTCTTCCGCTATCCCTTTTCCCGTATCGGTAACAAAGAAATAAATATCGTCTTTCCTTATTTCATATCCGATCGTTATCATTCCCTCGAAAGTGTATTTGCAAGCATTATTGATGAAATTAGCCAGTACTTGGGATAAACGGTTTCTCTCAGTATGGATAATGTAGCTTTCCGCAGGCAGTTCCGTGCGGAATTCTACTCCTTCCTTGATCTTGAATCGGTAACTCCGCCATAGGGTTTGTATAAGCTCGTTAATCTCTACTTCCGTATAAAGGAAATCCAATATACCGGCTTCTATTTTTGACATATCGAGTATGTCATTGATTAAATTAAGGAGTAGCTCATTGTTTGCGTGAATGATTTTAGCGAATTCTTTGATCTCCTCTTTATCCTCACTTTCGCTGATAAGGGTCGAGAAACCTACGATCGCATTCAATGGGGTCCGTATCTCATGGCTCATATTGGCGAGGAAAGCACTTGTCAACCGGTTTGATTCTTCCGCCTTCTCACGTAAGCGGATCACTTCTTCGGCCATATTTCGTTCGGTGTCAAGAATGTCTTTCTTATGCCGATGTTCCCTCATCGAAAGGAGGATAAGTAGAAAGGCGATAAGGGCTATCGCCACTACCTCGAATGGGGACTCTATCATGAAACTCGGGACTACTACGAGGCTCATTTGCTTAAAGGTAGAAATAGGGTAAAGTTTGGGGTTGATTGTTGACGTGGAATGGCCGTATGCTTGATCGGTTTTAGACAGGAATGATTTGTAGGCACCTTTCATGGAATGTTTAAGATCGCTTGGCGTGATTGGACTGATTACATATGAGGTCTTGAATAAGTAAGCCTTGATAGGCCCGATTTTGCTCCGGAGAGCTCGGGTACTTGTGGTACTTTGTATTTTAGGTTCCATTGTAATCATAATTTAATACATTTACTGAGTTCTAAAAGAGCTTAGGTTTTATAGGAAGCAAAGGTAATAAAAATACTTGATT
>ERZ791719.597-NODE-597-length-15422-cov-3.86393_pt1 | contig 15422 bp, 13 predicted proteins | sample MGYA00510338_ERZ791719 | MGnify/ENA primary metagenome ERZ791719 (study PRJEB30046, sample SAMN00715131) | human gut metagenome | study: EMG produced TPA metagenomics assembly of the A metagenome-wide association study of gut microbiota in type 2... | reverse complement strand
CCATCATCCGTGAAAAAGGAACCAACGGCGAACGCGAAATGGCCTACTCACTCTATCTGGCAGGCTTCGATGTGAAGGATGTTACAATGACCGACCTTATCAGCGGCCGCGAGACGCTGGAAGATGTAAACATGATTGTTTACTGCGGTGGTTTCTCCAACTCCGACGTTCTTGGTTCTGCTAAGGGTTGGGCAGGTGCTTTCCTCTTCAATCCGAAAGCAAAAGAAGCGCTCGACAAATATTATGCACGCGAGGATACGCTTTCACTGGGTGTCTGCAACGGCTGCCAGCTCATGATGGAACTTAATCTTATCAATCCCGAGCACAAGAAAAACGGCAAGATGCTTCATAATGACTCACACAAGTTTGAATCCAGATTCCTCGGTGTTACCGTCCCCACCAACCGCAGCGTAATGCTCGGCTCACTGAGTGGCAGCAAACTGGGTATCTGGGTAGCTCACGGTGAAGGAAAATTCTCCTTGCCATACGACGAGGACAAATACAACGTCGTGCTGAAATACTCATACGACGAATATCCTTCCAACCCCAACGGCTCAGATTATTCCATAGCCGGATTGGCAAGTGCCGACGGACGTCATCTGGCCATGATGCCCCACTTGGAACGTGCCATCTTCCCCTGGCAGAACGGTTGCTACCCCGCAGACCGCGTAAACAGCGACCAAATCACTCCTTGGGTAGAAGCATTTGTTAATGCACGCAAGTGGGTGGAAGCCAATAAAAAATGAGCTGAACTTCCTTTTTTATAGAAATGTAACAAGCGCGGGTTATGAATAATCTCGCGCTTGTTACATTTCTATTCTTCGCTTTCTTTTTGTTTTTCTCAAACAAAAGCATTATTTTTGTGTTTATTTTCAACTCTCCCTCAGTACAACATTCAAAAAACCGTTCGACAATTATGAAAAAGTACTTCTTTTTCTACATACTACTATTATTGCCAATTATAGGCATTGCACAAACATACAAATACATCGGTGTGGAAGACGGTTTGAGCAACAGACGGGTATATGCAATTCAAAAGGGACCTAAAGGTTACATGTGGTTTCTTACCCACGACGGCATCGACCGATACAACGGAAAGGACTTCAAGCCGTACAAATTGATGGATGGAGATGAAGAAGTGAATTCCATGATGAACCTGAACTGGCTCTATGTTGACCCCAAAGGCACCATATGGGAAATAGGCAAGAAAGGACGCGTGTTCCGCTATGATACAAAACATGACCGTTTTGTCCTGGTATACAAGCTACCCGAAAGCGAAGTGAAAGGACGTCCAACCCCTATCAGTTACGGTTTTGTGGATGCCAACAGTGTAATATGGCTTTGCAATGAAGATGCCCTATATCTGTACGACAGCAATACCCAGAAGGTAACATTCATTCAAAACGAAATAGGAGAACGAATTACGGATATCGCACAGATTGATTCGACCCACTTCTTCATCGGAACCGACATCGGCATACACTATGCTGAACTGGCCAACAACATCCTCACCCTCAGCCCCTGCAACCAGTTGGATACCTTGAAGATACAAATCAACGAACTATACTATCACAAACCATCCCACAAGGTTTTTATCGGTACTTTCCAGCGGGGAATATTCTCCTATGACCTAAACAAGCACAAGGTCATGCATATACCATCCGGACTGATGGACATTAGCATCAACTGTATCCGTGCCTTCAATGACAATGAGATTCTCATCGCAACGGACGGAGCCGGTGTCTACAAGATGAATACCGATACCTATGCATCCGAACCGTATATCGTTGCCGACTACAATCGGTACAACTCAATGAACGGAAATACTATCAATGACATTTACATCGACAGCGAGCAGCGTATCTGGATGGCCAATTATCCCATCGGCATAACTGTACGCAACAACCGATATACCGATTACCAATGGATAAAACACTCTATCGGCAATAAACAATCACTCATCAATGACCAGGTAAACGCCATCATCGAGGACCATGACGGAGATTTATGGTTTGCCACGAACAACGGAATCAGCCTCTATTACAGCAAGACGAAACAATGGCATTCTTTTCTCAGCACCTTCGACTCCGAAAGCCATAGCAAAAATCACACCTTCATCTCACTATGCGAGGTGGAGCCCGGCATCATCTGGGCCGGAGGGTATAGTTCCGGCATCTACCAGATAAACAAGAAGCAACTGTCCATAGACTTCTTTACCCCATCCTTGTTCAGCAATCTGAATATCCGGCCAGACAAATATATTCGTTCCATTATGAAAGATTCTTCAGGAAACATCTGGTCCGGAGGGTATTATAACTTAAAAGAAATAGATTATTCCAGAAAAAACATACGGCACTTCCCGGGCTTGAATGGTATCACCGCTATCATAGAGAAGGACTCCACACATATGTGGATAGGCACTGCCACCGGCTTGTACCTATTGGAAAAAGTGACCGGTAAGTATAGCTATATCCAGATGCCGGTAGAATCCTATTACATCTACTCTCTATACCAAGCTTCCGACGGAATGCTGTATATCGGTACCAACAATGCCGGTTTACTGGTATATGATACGACCAAAAACACATTCAGACATTATCATAGAGACAACTGCGCTTTGATTTCCAATAATATCTATACACTATTGTCCGATGGTAAAGGAAATATCTTCCTGAGTACAGAACACGGTCTGTCCACCTTCTATCCTGCCGAAGAGACATTCCATAACTGGACCAAAGAACAAGGACTGAAGTCTGACCATTTCAACGCAGCCTCAGGCACCTTGAGGAAAAACGGCAATTTCATTTTCGGCAGTACGGATGGAGCCATAGAGTTCGACAAGGACATGGTCCTGCCTCGCGACTATAAGTTCAAAATGGTATTCAATGACCTGCGGGTATTCTATCAGACCGTTTATCCCAAGGATGAAGGCTCTCCACTTATTCTGGATATTGACGAGACAAAAACCTTGCGTTTGAAGTACAACCAGAACATCTTCTCATTGCAGGTCTCAGACATCAACTATGACTATCCTTCCCTAATTCTGTACTCCTGGAAACTGGAAGGCTTCTATGAGGGTTGGAGCCGTCCGGGAGAGGAAAACGTCATCCGTTTTACCAACCTGAGTCCGGGCAACTATACCCTCCGCGTACGTGCCATCTCCAACGAAGACCGTCGTATTGTCCTGGAAGAACGCAGTATGGACATCATTATCGAGCAACCCCTCTGGCTCAGTTTCTGGGCGCTGATACTCTATGCAGTGATTATCATATCCATTGCAAGCATCACTCTGCGAATAATAGTCTTGAGAAAACAGCGGAAAGAATCCGATGAGAAAATACGCTTCTTCGTCAATACGGCGCATGATATACGTACTCCACTGACGCTCATCAAAGCACCCTTGGAAGAAATCACCGAACGCGAGCAACTGACTTCCAGCGGACAGAGCAACATCAATACAGCCCTGCGAAACGTAAATGCCTTGTTGCGCCTGACCACCAACCTTATTAATTTCGAGCGCGCAGACACCTATTCCGGAAGTCTATACGTATCCGAATACGAACTGAGCACATATATGGAAGAGACGATCGATGCTTTCCGTTCATACGCAAACATAAAACACATCAACCTGACCTACGAAAGCAGCTTCCGTTATCTGAACGTATGGTTAGATAAGGACAAGATGGATTCCATTTTGAAAAATATCATATCCAACGCACTGAAATATACACCGGACGGCGGCAATGTACATGTCTTTACTTCCGAGACAGAAGATACCTGGAGTATTGAGGTGAAAGATACCGGTATCGGAATTCCGGCTTCAGAACAGAAAAAGCTGTTCAAGATGCATTTCCGTGGCAGTAATGCTATCAATTCCAAAGTTACCGGCAGCGGCATCGGACTACTTCTGGTAGGGAAACTTGTACACTTACATAAAGGAAAGCTCAACTTCAGCAGTATGGAAGGAAAAGGCTCTTGCATCAAAATCACGTTCCCCAAGGGGAACAAGCATTTCCGCAAGGCAATCCAACGCCCTCAGCCCCAAAACGAACGTATTGTTTATTCGGCTTCCGGAGTGCCTATCAATGCCTCCGCCACATCGTCCCCTGCTTCCAGCGACATCTACGACAAGACGCAGCAACAGTCGCAAAACAACAGTAGCCACCAGAAAATTCTTATTGTAGAGGACAATGACGAACTAAGGGAATATCTGCGCAGAACATTGTCTGAACAGTACAACATACAAGTATGCTCCAACGGAAAAGAGGCACTGACCATTGTCAAGGAGTATATGCCCAACCTCGTCATTTCAGACATCATGATGCCGGAAATGAGAGGAGACGAATTGTGTCATATCCTGAAGAACGACATCGAGACATCACATATCCCCATCATCCTGCTCACAGCACTGAATACCGACAAGAATATCATCGAGGGACTGCAAAGCGGAGCGGATGAATATATTGTGAAACCCTTCAATATCGGTATATTGCGGGCAAACATTGCCAACCTGCTGACTAACCGGGCACTGTTGCACCACAAATATGCCAGCCTGGACCTGAACGACGAGAAGAACAATACGGATTGCATCAACTGCTCCAACGACTTGGACTGGAAATTCATTGCAACCGTCAAAAAGAGCGTCGAAGACAATATGGACAACCCAAGCTTCAACGTCGACGTGCTCTGCAACCTGCTGAATATGAGTAGGACCAGCTTCTACAATAAGATAAAGGCACTGACCGACCAAGCTCCGGCTGACTACATCCGGCTGATTCGACTGAAACATGCTGCCCAACTTCTGAAAGAACAAAAGCATACCATCACCGAGATTTCAGAGCTGACCGGTTTCAGTGATGCGAAATATTTCCGTGAAGTATTCAAGAAACATTTCAATATGAGCCCAAGCCAGTATGCCAAGAGAGGGAAGGAAGGGAAAGATGATAAAGAAATAAAGTAAATTACAACATTTTGAATATGAATATATATCTTGAAGCATTCTCCATTTTCTTTAAGATAGGAGCCTTTACCATCGGCGGCGGTTATGCTATGGTACCGCTGATAGAAAACGAAATCGTAACCAAACGAAACTGGATAGCCAAAGAAGATTTCATTGACCTGCTTGCTATATCACAGTCCGCTCCGGGCATCCTTGCCGTCAATATATCCATTTTTATAGGGTACCGGCTACGGGGAATACGAGGGAGCATAATCACTGCATTGGGAACCATACTTCCTTCGTTTCTCATCATCCTCGCCATAGCGTTGTTCTTTCACAACTTCAAGGACAACACCATTGTGGAACGTATATTCAAAGGTATTCGCCCGGCAGTGGTTGCATTGATTGCAGCCCCTACATTCAGCATGGCTAAATCGGCCCGGATAAACCGATACAACATATGGATACCGGTGGTTTCAGCACTGCTCATCTGGCTGTTGGGCTTCTCTCCCATCTGGATTATCATTGCGGCAGGTGTAGGAGGATACTGCTTCGGACGTTTTCAACGTCCGAAGAATTAAAAATTAAAGAATTAAAAAGGATAGCAACATTAATCACTAACCATTTATCATTAATTACTAATCATGGTTTTCTTACAGTTATTCTATACATTCTTTAAGATTGGGCTTTTCGGCTTTGGTGGCGGATATGCCATGTTGTCTATGATACAAGGTGAAGTAGTTACCCGTTACGGTTGGCTTACAGCGCAGGAATTTACTGATATTGTGGCAATCAGCCAGATGACACCCGGTCCGATAGGAATCAATTCGGCAACTTATGTGGGTTATACTACGATAGCTGATTGCTACGGTACAAGCTATGGTATTTTAGGTTCTATTATTGCTACGTTTGCCGTGGTGCTTCCTTCTTTCCTACTGATGCTGACCATCAGCAAATTCTTTCTGAAATACCAGAAACATCCTTCCGTGGAAGCGGTATTCAGTGGGCTCCGCCCGGCAGTAGTCGGTCTGCTGGCCTCAGCCGCGCTGGTATTGATGAATTCGGAAAACTTCAGTTCTCCCAAAGAAGACATATATTCCTTCGTCATCAGCTGCCTCATCTTCCTCGTGACATTTATAGGCACAAAGAAATATAAACTGAACCCGATAGGAATGATTGTAGCTTGTGGAATAGCAGGATTGATACTTTATTAGGGATTAAGGATTAAACGTTAATGATTAATCCCTAATCCTTAATCCCTAATTTTTAAAGTTTAATCTTCTTTCCAACGGATTTCGATTCATTATGCAGACGGTCCAAGGCTGTCACCACATAGCGGTACTTTGTCTTTCCGTCTTCATAAGGAAGTTTATAGAAATTATCGCGCGTGATGGCTACAATATGGGAAGGGTCATCTATATTCACTTTCTCTTTGTCATTAAAGCGATAGACCACATATTGGACGGCACGGTTCATTTCCTCTTTATACTTGGGAGCTGTCCAGAAAAGAATATATCCGTCTTCCGTCCACACCGGTTTCATCTTACGTACCTTTGCCGGGGCTTCGTTATCCATGAAATCGAAAACGGGAGGCAGCGCCGGATACTTATGATATTCGGCAATCAGGGCATCGCGATACTTGCCTGCATTCTCTACAACCGCACTGGCAGGCCACTGGCAACTGCCACCGATGGTCTGATAGGCCCGTTGCAAGGCCATTTTGCGAGGAAGCTGATTTATCGACGGGTTCTTGGGGTCGGCATTCTGCACGGTGTTCATCACGGACTGGCCGATAAACAAGGGGCGGTTTTCCGTATTTCTGGCCCACCACTTCACCAGTGTCTCATAGTCGGCAACCGGATGTCCTATATGCCAATAAATCTGCGGAATATTATAGTCTATCCAACCTTCACGGGCCCACAGCAACACGTCCGCATAAAGGTCATCGTAGTTTTGCAGGCCTTTGGTCTTACTGCCAAGCGGGTCACTGCTTTCATTCCGGTAAATGCCAAACGGAGAAACCCCGAACTTCACCCACGGCTTGATTTCACGAATTGTTTCATGCAGTTTCTTAATCAGCACATTCACGTTGCTCCGGCGCCAGTCTCCTTTATTGCTGAAACCTCCGCCAAAACGTGCAAAACTTGCATCGTCAGGGAAATCCTTTCCCTTAATGGGATAAGGATAAAAGTAATCGTCCATATGAATGGCATCCACATCATAGCGGGAAACGATGTCGCTCACCACCATGCAGATGTGCCGGCGGCTCTCAGGCAGTGCCGGGTCAAAATACAACTGGTCGCCATAAGTGACAAACCATTCCGGATGGATATTGTACACATGATTGGGAGCCAACTCACTCTTCAAGGTCGTCTTCGTGCGATACGGATTAATCCATGCATGAAACTCCATACCACGCTTATGGCATTCATCAATCATAAACTGCATAGGGTCCCAATAGGGTTCGGGCGCTTTACCCTGCACTCCGGTAAGGAAACGACTCCACGGTTCCAGTCTGGAAGCATACAGAGCATCCGCTTCGGGACGTACCTGGAAAATTATGGCGTTGATTCCCGCCTTCTGCAAGGAATTCAACTGCCCGATCAGATTCTGCTTCAGTTTTTCGGTCGGCATTCCACGGAACTGTCCGTTTACTGACTGTATCCATGCTGCACGAAATTCACGTTTAGGATAGGCAGACCCGGTCTGCACTTGCGCAAATACTCCTCCCGCCATTAGCAGCAAGAAGAATACACATAAAAGGGATTTTACTCTCATTCTCTAATTACAGCTTTTTAATACTTAAAATAGTTTATAATTAAGGTTTGTCCTTCATCGGCCATTCCACAATAAAGCGGCATCCTCCGCAATAGGTGTCATCCAGATAAATCCGGCCTCCCACCAACTCCATTATCTCATTGGCTATGGCAAGCCCCAATCCGGACCCTTTGGTAAACGTGTCCACTTTATAAAAACGTTCGAAAATACGGTCCGATTCGTCCGGCCTGATGCCTATACCGGTATCCTCTATCACGAAGCGCAATACATGTCGGGACTTATCTTCCTCGCAGGAAACGCGTATATGACCTTCTTCCGTAAACTTCACCGCATTATCCAACAAAGACACCAGCACCATTTTCAGCCATTGCCGGGCTGCATAAAAGGCCATAATGCCGGAAGCAGGCACATATTCCAGTTCAACTCCCGGCTTCAGTTCCGGACGGAAGCCCTCAATACATTCCTTGCAACACGCATCCACTTCTATCTCCTCCCGCGGCATCTCCCACACTCGCGAATCCATATCCGCAATATTGAGTATGTTCTCCATCAGACTCAACAGATATGTATTGTTGCCCTCCACTTGTTCAACATACTCGCGTTTCTCCACATCATCCAGCTTCTCTTGAGCCAGCAAGGTAGAAAAGCCGACGATGGAATTCAACGGAGTACGGATTTCATGGGTGATATGCTGTATAAAGGAACTTTTGACCTGGCTCATTTTTTCCACCGCCCTGCGTGCAGCTTCCAACTTGCGGTTCATGGAGAGGGTGCGGATATACAGATAAGTAATGAGCAGCAAAAGCAACAATACCAGTCCGCCAACAGCCAAGGCTATCATCAGTCGTTCCTTGTTCAATCTGGCACTCAGCTCCAGCTTCTCCATCTTCAACCGGTCCACCTCAAACTGTGCCGTATATTTGCTTAGCTTGTCATCCATTTCTGCCGTACGCACGGAGTCACTCACGGCGGCATATCTGGCATAACTGCGGCAAGCCGCACGATAATCGCCCAACTGTTCCTGCAGTTCTCCTTTCATATAATGGTTATAAGGATAGCAAAGCCCCAGTGAATGCTGATAATCCATGAGTGAATCCACGTAAGCAATGTTACCTTTCAAATCACCGAGGATACGGCAACACATTATCTTATAGCCAAACCATGCTTCGGGTGTCGAGCTCTCCGGATGTTGACGGTAGAAGCGGTCGGTCTCCTCAATATAAGGCCCAGTAGCCTTTCTACCTTCATTGGCCAATAAGCCTATAACCCTGAATTCACAGAAACGCAGGTGCAGGGAAGGGTCTATGCCGACTTGTTTACGGTCCAGTTTGTCCTCCAGTTGCGACAATTTACTCAGATACTCGCCGGCTTCTGCATACTCACTGCGTGAAAGATAAGTCTGGATAATATTAAGCAACACCACGTATGCGTCACGATAATAGCTGCCTTCCTCGAAAAGTTTCAGTGCATTGTTGTAATTCTCTATACACAGTTTTACGTTGTTTCCAAAGACCCGATGGTTATACCCGATGCACATTTCGCCACATGCCAATCCGTATTTGTCCCGGGCTTGCTCGGCATCCTGATGGAGCCTGACGGTTTCAGCCATCGCCTCCTCCTGCATACCTTTCTCCGTCATACGCTGAATGTACTGCCGCCACGCCATATACCGGTCTCGTGTCCGTTGGTATTTCCAGCACCAGTCCATATATTCATAGGTTGCGGCTTTCAATTGGTCAATGTCCCCCAACTGATAATAATGAGAAATCAAGTTGTTATGGGCATCACTAATCTGTACCGTATCGTTCAGTTCGCGGGCAAGTTTTATCCACCGGGCATTGATGGAAGGCAATCGGTCTTGTCCCAACACTTTCTGCGCACTATCTGCCAGAGCTTTCATCTCTCCATAAGGGTCTTCGGCATGCAGGATTGAGGGGCATAAACCTAACACCAGCACAACAAGAAGCCATTTTATATTACGCTTTACCATGTTCGGACATTAAAAGGAGTCGGATGCGAATTTAGTGCTTTTATTTAATGTAAATTAGCAGTCATCCTAAAGTATAACAAATCTTAACCTTGCCTATCTGATACGATTTTTCCAGCAGGTTCGTTTTATTCTACCCCGGTTTGCATTATCTTTGCAAATCCTAAATCACATAAGTGACTTTTATATGGCAGAAAATACATCGATTATCATAAAGGGAGCCCGTGTCAATAACCTCAAGAACATTGACGTAGAGATTCCCCGTAACAAACTCGTAGTCATCACCGGACTGTCCGGTTCCGGAAAATCCTCACTTGCTTTCGATACATTATATGCCGAGGGGCAGCGCCGCTACGTGGAGAGCTTGAGCAGTTATGCCCGCCAGTTTTTGGGACGTATGAGCACGCCAGAATGCGATTTCATCAAAGGGATTCCACCTGCCATTGCCATTGAGCAGAAAGTAAGCAGCCGTAACCCACGGTCCACCGTGGGTACCTCCACTGAAATATACGAATATCTGCGGTTGCTCTACGCACGTGTCGGTAAGACCTTCAGCCCGGTCAGCGGACAAGAAGTGAAGAAACACTCGGCAGAAGATATCGTGAAGTGCATGCTGGAATATCCGGAAGGAACCAAGTATACCGTGCTCGCCCCGATATTGCTGCGCGAAGACCGCACGCTGCAACAACAACTGGAGATAGACATGAAGCAAGGTTTCACCCGTCTGGAAGTGAACGGTGAAATGATGCGCATCGACGAATACAAGCCGAAAGCCGGAGACACAGTTTTTCTGTTGATTGACCGTATGACAGCCTCTTCAGAAAAGGATTCCGTCAGCCGCCTCACCGACTCGGCCGAAACAGCCATGTATGAAGGCGACGGAACCAGCCCGACGGGAGTACCTGCCTCTATCGTTTCAGCACCAAGTTCGAGGCAGACGGCATCACCTTCGAAGAACCGAACGACCAGATGTTCTCCTTCAACTCTCCCATCGGTGCATGCCCTGTATGCGAGGGATTCGGGAAAGTCATCGGCATCGACGAGCATCTCGTGATACCCGACCGCTCCTTGTCCGTCTATGATGGAGCCGTTGTATGCTGGCGGGGCGAAAAGATGGGCGAATGGAGGGATATGGTGATACACGGAGCCGAGAAAGCCGGCTTCCCCATCTTCACTCCCTATTATGAACTGACCGACGAGCAACGCCGGATGCTGTGGGAAGGGACACCCTACTTTGAGGGCATCAACGCCTTCTTCAAGATGGTGCAGGAAAATCAGTACAAGATACAATACCGTGTGATGCTGGCACGCTACCGCGGAAAGACGCTCTGCCCCAAATGCCACGGCACCCGCCTGAAGCCCGAAGCAAACTACGTACGCGTGGGAGGACGCAACATCTCCGAACTGGTAGATTTGCCCATCACTGAGTTGAAGCTCTTCTTCGACAACCTGCATCCCCCACCACCCCCCGCCGCATCCTGACAGAAATCAACAGCCGCATCCAGTTCCTATTGGATGTCGGTCTGGGATACCTCACGCTGAACCGCCTCAGCAACTCGCTCTCCGGCGGTGAAAGCCAGCGAATCAACCTTGCCACTTCACTGGGTAGCAGCTTAGTGGGCAGCCTGTATATTCTTGACGAACCGAGCATCGGCCTGCATAGCCGCGATACGGACAAACTGATACACGTGCTCCGCCAGCTGCAACAGTTGGGCAATACGGTAGTGGTAGTGGAACACGACGAAGAGATTATCCGCGCTGCCGACTATATCATCGACATCGGTCCCCGGGCAGGCCGCTTGGGAGGAGAGGTGGTCTATCAGGGAGACATGAAAGACCTTCAGAAAAACAGTGACAGTTATACCGTGCGCTATCTGCTGGGGGAAGAGACAATCCCACTGCCGGAACACCGTCGCCCGTGGAACAACTATATAGAAATAAAGGGGGCCCGCGAAAACAACCTGAAGGGTGTAGAGGCACGGTTCCCGCTGAATGTAATGACCGTAGTCACCGGTGTCAGCGGTTCGGGCAAGAGTACGCTGGTACGCGACATCTTCTACCGCGCCCTGAAACGAGAGTTGGATGAATGCAACGAACGTCCAGGCGAGTTCACTTCCATTGGAGGAGACTTGCAGAACCTGCGCAATGTAGAGTTTGTTGACCAGAATCCTATCGGGAAGTCATCGAGAAGTAACCCCGTGACCTACATCAAGGCCTACGATGAAATCCGTAAACTATGGGCGGACCAACCGCTTGCCAAGCAGATGGGATACAGTGCCGGATACTTCAGCTTCAACAGCGAAGGCGGCCGTTGCGAGGAATGCAAGGGTGAAGGCACCATCACGGTGGAGATGCAATTCATGGCAGACCTTGTACTGGAATGCGAATCCTGCCACGGCAAACGCTTCAAGGCGGACACGCTGGAAGTGAAGTTCCACGACATGAATATCTACGACGTATTGGAGATGACCGTAAACCAAGCCATCGAATTCTTTACGCAACACGGACAGAAAAAGATTGTGAAGAAGCTGCAACCCTTGCAGGATGTAGGTTTGGGATATATCAAACTGGGGCAAGCCTCCTCCACCCTCTCCGGTGGAGAGAACCAGCGCGTGAAACTCGCCTTCTACCTCAGCCAGGAGAAAGCAGACCCGACCATGTTCATCTTCGATGAACCGACCACCGGACTACACTTCCATGACATCAAGAAACTACTCGAAGCCTTCGATGCCCTGATACGCCGCGGGCACAGCATTGTCATCATCGAACATAATCTGGATGTGGTGAAGTGTGCGGACCATGTGATAGACCTGGGGCCCGAAGGAGGGGACAAAGGAGGAAACATCGTAGCTACCGGTACACCGGAGGAAGTGGCGAAGTGTGCGGCAAGTTATACGGGACAATTCTTGCAAGAGAAATTACACCCCTCGCTTCCTTAAATAGAACACAGAGGCACGAAGACACAGAGATATTAAATTCAAGGAAAAAGAATAAAACTCTATGCCTCCGTGTCTTTGTGCTTAATCTTACCGGGTGCTACTACTCCAATTTAAAAGTAACCGGAAAAGTAAATTCCACCTTCACGGCTTTACCCTGCTGCATCCCCGGTTTCCATTGTGGCATCAATTCTACAATCCGTAATGCTTCCTCATCCAGGGCAGGATACCTGCTGCGCATAATAACGGGGTCCGTCACACGACCATTCTCGTCAATCACCACGCTGACAGCAACTCTTCCTTGAATGCCATTCTTACGGGCTTCTTCCGGATAACGGATATTCTTTTGAATAAAATCCATTAAGGCTTTCATACCTCCCGGAAACTCGGGCATCACTTCCACTACTTTATAGACCGGTTCTTCCATTGGCTCTTCCGTTATCAATTGTGGGCTCCCGCCCTTCCCTGCATCCGAAATATAAGGGGGAAGAGATGTCTTTTCCGCCGTTCTCCATTCTTCCTCATTGTCCGTCAGTCTGAACTCAGCCATCATCAAGACAGGTTTCCTCCTGATGGTTATCTCATAAAAGTAACGGTAGCGTCTCGGCTTGTTGGGATGCACATCCGGATAAAGGGAGGCTTTCATAACCCTTTCCTCCCCATCCCGCAGCACATAGGCGATGTCCCAAAAGGCAGCGTTTATCGGCAATTCCCGCCAGGTACCTTTTTCGTCTTCGAACGTCAGGTAGTAATGCTCGCCGCAGGTCAAATCTCCGCCGCTGTGATTGCTGAGGATGAATGTCGCATGGAGAGCTTTCGTTGAAAAGACCGGATATTCGGGACGGATATGGATGCCACGAATATGATTCCTGCCTACTCTCTCGTTGATGACGGGGACTTCTACACCATGAAAACAGAAAACGGGGGAGTCCATTATCTTCTCCCGGAACTCTTTCTGCCGCTCGGGAGTATTCACCATCAAATCTATATCGATGCAATGCAACCCCACCCCATATCCGGTCACATTCCTCTGAATGTGTGTATATGGTGTATTATTCAATCTTTTTCTCAGTTCTTCGTGAATGGCAAGCAATTGTCTTTGCAAGTAGTCACCATCATCCGCAATCCCTATCTTGAGGCTATCGCTCACTGTTTTTTTTCCCACCCCTTGGTCTATCCTTACTGTATCTATGGAATCTTCAGACATTTCCATGCGTTCCGTCTTATTCATTCGGCAAGATGACAAGCAGCAAAGCAATAAGGTAATACAAACTCTATTCATGGCATTTTGCTTTTAGGATTCATACTTCGAGTATAAATATAAGGATTTTTGCTATAATGTTCAAAACCAGCCTCTACTTTCATTAACATATAAAAAGTTTCACGTTATCCAGGCAACCAACAAATATCCACTTTTATAGTGGAATATTGGAGATATACATTACCTTTGCACAATGAAAACAATCTAAAAACAATGGAAATACACTTTGATAAGGAATACTTGCAACAACTATATGAGGAAGGAAAAACAAAGGATAAGAAATATCGCTTTCAGCCTCAAATGGTGAAACGATATCAGTTGCGCATAAAGACCTTGGAATACGTTCAAAATATCGAAGAGCTTTACGCCATTCGGTCGTTTCATTACGAAGTATTGAAAGGAGATAAAGCAGGTATTTCTTCCATTAGAGTAAATGACCAATACCGCATAGAATTCACAGTAAAGCAGAGTACATCTGAAACCGTAGTGACAATATGTAATATCCTGGAATTATCGAACCACTATAAATGATTATGAATATGGGAAATTATAAATGTCAACGCCCTATACATCCGGGTGAATTACTCAAAGAAGAGGTGGGAAATAGAAAATTACCCCAAACTAAGCTTGCTGCACAAACCGGCATCTCATATAAGGTACTAAACGACATCTTGAACTGTCGACGTCCCCTCACAACATCTACAGCATTGCTCTTTGAAGCAGCCTTGGGAATCAGTGCCGGCTTGCTGATGCGAATGCAGCTAGACTATAACATGCAATTGGCTGAAAGTGACCAAACACTCATGGAGCGCTTGAAACAAGTTAGAAAATATGCAGCATTGCTCTAAGCAAAACGTTACTGCAAAACCACTGCATATCTTTTGCAGTACTGCTGCAAACATTTATGCAGTGCCACTGCAACACATTTACAGCGGCACTGCAAAAAAACTTGCAGTAGCAGGAAAATAAGATTAGAAATAGAATCCGAAACCTACCTTCAGACCGAATTTAGAACGGTCGCTATTGACGTTCCAGTAAGCTGCAGGTTCGATGGTCACCGTGCGGGTCAGGAAGAACGCATAACCGGCTTCCAGACCGAAAGAGAACTTGGTATCATCCAAATCATGTCCCCAATCCCAACGGTCCACATTGACATCGGCACCCAGATACACGCCAATCTTGTCGAAATAATAACGTCCACCTACACCCAGCGTATAGACATCGAGGTCAGACCCTCCGGTATTCCAAGCAGCCCCAGCATGCACCAGCAAGGCGATGTTGTCGAGCAGGAAAGCACCTCCCTTGGCTTCAAGGCCAAAACTTGTCTTGTCGGTTCCCGTGTCATGAGAAAATTCCAAACCGGTGATGGACGGGTTCAAAATCCACTTACCTTTTTCAAACTGTGCCTGAGCTGCCACTGTGACAACAAGCAAGCAAACGAATAATGCCAGTTTTTTCATCTTGTTCTGTTTTTTGAGTAAATAATCAATGTTGTTTATTGTCTTCTTCGAATCGCTTGAC
>ERZ791719.574-NODE-574-length-16009-cov-3.33446_pt1 | contig 16009 bp, 7 predicted proteins | sample MGYA00510338_ERZ791719 | MGnify/ENA primary metagenome ERZ791719 (study PRJEB30046, sample SAMN00715131) | human gut metagenome | study: EMG produced TPA metagenomics assembly of the A metagenome-wide association study of gut microbiota in type 2... | reverse complement strand
CTCGGTTAGCAGGAGGCTGATGATCGAGTACATGATGAGCAAATGTGCCAGTTCGATCGTTTTTCGGTTAGATAACATAAATTCCTCGTATATATCTTGATATTCGAAAGGTACGTTGGGGTTGATCTTTTCCCATGTTTGTTGCAGTAAAGCTAGAGCCTCGGCTCTGTGCTCCTTTTTCAGTCGGATTTGGACGAGGTTATAGGGGGGAGTATGCGTTAGGTAGGTCAAGCTAGGGTAAACCTCTTGTCGTAAGGTTCCTGTATATAGATTCTCCACGATCCCTGCTATAATCGCTATCGGTTCTCCCTCCTTTTCCATCTTCCCGAATTCAGTGTCGTAAAGGCGGACAGGCTTACCCACGGGATTCTCGCCTTTGGGCACGAGCAAACGTGCGTACTGTTCGTTAATATAGACGGGTGTGCTGTATCGTTTTAGAGCCTCTCGCTCTGAGAGTCCTTGAAGAATGTTTATCTTCATAACCTTTAGGAAAGTACTATCACCTTCGTATTGGCCTAGCGTATAATTTAGTTCGTTTCCGTTTTCGTCTTTCAAGACCATTGTCCGCAAGTTGAACTGTATGATCCCGCTTTTCGAAAGGCACATCTCTTCTATGGAAGGATAACGCCGGATCTCTTCAGAGAAGGTCTGTATATGGTTCCCACTCCAGTCGGCTATTTCGATGAGATCCCGGTAACGTTCACCGCTTGTCTGAGTGAGCGTTAGTTGCTGCCGTACGGTTAGCGTGGCGAATACCAGAGCTATTGAGATGGCGAATTGTAAGATGGAGAGCCCGCCTATGATTGTCCGCTTCCGGGTACCGGTGGTGAATGATTTATACTCGGAATGGGAAAGGGAGTTGATCTTATGGCTCATATATAATGAGGGGATAATGGATAGAGCTAGGATGAGTGCCACGATCACAGGTAAGACCTGTCCACTAAAGAAAAATCCCAAGGAGATACGTCCGGAAACGATCCGGTTGAAAGCCGGCAGGAAATCCAGTGTAAGTAATAAGGATAAAAAGAAAGCGATCAGCACGGTAAGGAAAGTATCCAAGAATAGCTGGCGATGGATTTGCCCAGCCGATGCTCCCATCACTTTCTGGGTGTAGATCATCTTTACCTGTTGCAAAATGCGGGAGAAACTTAGGTTGGCATAATTGAAACAGGCGATCACGAGGATTAGGATGGCCGAGAACAAACCAACGTACAGTAAGTCTTTCTGGTTTCGGTGGATATAGGGGATGTATTCTTGTGTATAGGTTTGCTCTTGGAAATAACTCTCTTGGAGGGTATAGAAATAATACTGTCCGGTTCCGTTGAAAGTAGGTACCTTATCATCCTTTAGTTTTTGAGTGAACGTATCGATGTTGAAGAGATCGTTTACCAGTAATAAGGTAGGGCCGCCATTGAATTGGGAGGTAGTGCCTGCCAATGCGTTGAACTTCAAGAATGATTGAGGGTACTCTTTGATAACGGCGGCGACCTCGTAGGTAATCGTCTCGTTCTCATAAGCGTACTTTGCCAAGAAGGTTTTACCGATAGGATCCTCGTTCCCGAAGAATATCTTCGCTTGGTATTCGGTCAACGCAATTGCGTTTGGTTGGGTTAATGCCTTGTTTATATCTCCTGCCATTACCTTGTAAGGGAAAAAGCGAGGAAAGGAGGGATCAGCTCTGACGATCGAGATTGGGTCGAAGCGCTTTTCTCCTATCGTGATGGAGGCGGCATTCTCTATGTTCAGTCGTAAATAATCCTCAACTTCCGGGTATTGGTCTTTTAGCTGCACAGGGATCGGCCCTTTAATAAAAGATACTTTCTCTCCGGAGGTCAAGGGAGAGTCTTGTGCCATATAGATGATATGCGACTTATTGGGATTATGGGCTTCTATCCTAGATTCATAAATGACGTATGAGATCAGTAGGTTGGTACAAGTGATGCCTGCCGCCAGGCTCAATAAGGAAATGACGGCGAACGTCTTGTTTCGCCACCAGCTACGGAATATAAGTTTTAGAGATATGGATTCCATGGTTTTATCTGTTTGTTGGTTCAAAGCTATCCGGTTGCGTGGAATATGGCAAATAAAATCGGAGGAAACGATCGTAAAGAACTGGATTTGTCTAAATATTGGACACTGAGACCCGGGAAAAGATCGTATCTTTGCGTACGAAAAAAAGAGGAGGCTTAATGCGTGACGCGAAGATTATAGTCGTAGATGACAATGAGGCGATATTGAGAAGTCTGCGGACGGTCTTGTCCCATGAGTTTAAGACGATCGTTACCGTATCATCTCCCGTATTATTGCCTGCCCTTTTGCGGAATGGAGATGTGGATTTGGTTTTACTGGATATGAACTTCGGCACTGGAAAGCAAGGCGGAGGGGAAGGACTTTTCTGGTTGGATCGTATCTTGGAGCTTAAGAATCCTCCGGCCGTTATCTTGATAACCGCTTTTGGGGATATCGAGTTGGCTGTATCTTCCCTTAAAAAGGGAGCCACGGACTTTATCGTGAAACCTTGGGATAACGAGAATTTGATTCAAGCACTTACCCACGTCTTGGAACGTCGTGCGGAATCAGATGAGAGAGAGATTTCCTCTGTGGCAGAATCTCTAGTCTCCCATCCTTGTACGTTGGAGGATATGGAGCGGCAGTTTATCGCCGAGGTATTGAAAGAAAAGAAAGGGAACCTGACGCTTGTGGCTCAACAATTGGATATTAGCCGCCAGACCCTTTATAATAAGATGCGGAAATACGGGTTGTAGATTATAAGGAGAGTAACCATGGTTAACCGGAATTTATACCTGAAGATTATAGGGAGCGTTTCCTTAATCGTACTTTTTGCGTTACTTGGATCTGTATTGTTGATAACCGGTATTTCTTATTTTTTATCCTTTGTATGTCTGTGTGTTATCCTGTTGATAACTCTGTTGCTAATCCAGTGGATAAACGGTACAAATCGTAAGATCGCTATTTTCTTCGAGTCGGTTCGTAATGGGAATACAACTTTGCGATACCCGGATAAAACGAATGATCCCTTTGTAAAGGACTTATATGCGGAAATGAATCGGATTATCCTCCTATTCAGTCAAAACCAGAATGAGATGGAAGAGAAGCGCTTGTATTACGAGAGCATCTTGCGGGTACTGACGCATGAGATTCGTAATTCGATTACGCCAATCCGTTCCTTATCTGCTGATCTGTTGAAATATTCCGATACATATACTCCGGAGCAATTACGGGAAGGTTTGGAGGTTATTCATGGGCAAGCGAAAAATCTATCCGCTTTCTTGGATTCCTACCATCGTCTGACGCATCTTCCGGAGCCGGAAAGAACCGAGGTGCCTATAACCTCTTTATTTCGGAAGATGGAACGGTTGTTGTGTGCCGAGGCGGGTAGCGACCGTATTCGTTTCTCCTCTGCGGAAGCTTTAACGGTACATGCGGACCAAAACTTGATTGTGCTGGCTCTGATTAACTTGATCCGTAACGCATTACAGGCGATAGAGGGGCAAGCGGATGCCATCGTCTCCGTAGAAGCCTTGGAGGCTGATGGTAGGGTATATATAACTATAACAGACAATGGCCCCGGCATTTCTCCGGAACTATTGTCTGCTATTTTTACGCCTTTTTTCTCTACGAAGTCCGGTGGTAGCGGCATCGGTCTCAGTATCTCCCACCGCATAATGCGATTGCATGGCGGCGATTTAACCGTTGATTCCTTGCCTGGTGTCCGTACCGAGTTTCGTATGACGTTCTAGAATATGACTTTCTTGATTTTTTCAACAATCAAGTTGAAAGGCTCGGCTTTTACATGGCTGCATATTCTCACAACGTCTCGTTCAGTGTAACCTCCTATTAATTGGCAAATAACGAAGCTTTTCTTTGTTAAGTTTTTTGTTAGCATAGAGTCTTCTAAAGGAAATGTATATTGTGGATTATAGTTTTTGGAAGATATCATAGCTAGGTAAAAGAAATCTTCAGCTGCTTGCAAATCATCGTTTGAGATGACGATAGCCATGTGAGGTTTGGTTATTCCATTAGGAAATAGATAATTGACTTCTACAACATCTCGTTGATGTATTTTCATTCGATGAGATATTTGGATATATATGCTGCCATGGATTGTCTGGAATGGGCTAGAAATAAATCTTTCTCATTCATAGGACTGAAAGGTTGGCTATCGCTTTTCCTTTGGTTGGAAATGTTGTGTTTAGCCATCTTGGGCGACGAAACATTTCTAGTTGGTCTGGTTTTTGTCGTTCTCATATCTTTTGTTTTTATGTTATTGGCAAATATACGTATTTATTTCAAAAGATCTCCTGTTTAAATGGAAAAAGAGATTATGGCTAAAGCTTATGGTATAACTATCGCTTTGGCCATAATCTCTTATAAGATTGTCTGATCAATACCCCAACTCAAATGGTTGCTCTACGGCAGGTACGCCTTCGGACATCCATTTAGGCATTTTATCGTTCTTTAGGTAATGGTTGAAGAATTGGAACATGCGGCGTTGGAAATCGATGCGGTTTGCCATATGCATCGGCCAATGCGGTTCGCCTGTATAATTCAGTAACCAGCAAGGTTTACCTAACCGTTTCATGGCAACGAAATACTCGATACCTTGGTACCAAGGCACATGACCATCGGCATCGTTGTGCATGATCAATATTGGGGTCTGCACCTTATCCATCGTGAACAACGGCGAGTTTTCCAGATAACGAAGCGGAGAACTCCATGGCGTAGCTCCTAAACGGCTTTGTGTATGCTCGTATTGGAAAGAGCGGGCCATGCCGGAACCCCAACGGATACCGCCATAAGCGCTAAACATATTTACGACAGGCGCCCCAGACTCGATAGCGGAGAATAAATTCGTGCGAGTCGCTAAATAAGCTACTTGGTAACCTCCCCAGCTATGTCCTTGCGCACCGATCCCTTTTTCGTCGATATATCCTTTGGCGATCATCATGGTGATACCCGGCATCAAGCAGTTATAGCAGCTTTCTCCCGGATAACCATCTACATAGCGAATGTCCGGGTTGAAGATGACATATTCGTTGCTATTGTATAAGTGATAATCGATCGTAGAACGATGCGGTTCCGGCATACGGTAATTATATAAAGTCTCCGAATTCCGCTCGTAGAAGTTTACCATCATCGGGTACTTCTTGTTCGGATCAAAATTCGCCGGCTTATAAACGACACCTTCCAGTGGACGGCCGTCCAAGGAAATCCATGATACCAACTCGGCGGTACCCCAGATAAAACCTTCCTGCTGTTTGTCTCCGTGTGTCAATTGCACGGATTTCTTGAACGCCAAGGTCGAATAGTGGATATCCGGGTATTGCTGGAAGGTTTCCATCGTATAGATCACGTCATCCGTATTCTTCGCCTTGTTGATAGATCGCAGCATATAATTGCCCGCCAGCAAAGTCTTCGGGGCGGCAGGAGCGGAGAGGCGTGCGTTGTAGAATCCGTATCCTTTTGTGGCCTCGTTGAATCCTTTTAATAATTGCAGTTTGCCGAGGTCGATAAAGCGAGCCTCTTTATCCAGTTGTTCCAAGCGGTAGGAAAGTTTCTCCTTCCTTCCGTTCACGGTCAGGTTGATCGGTGGGGTAGCTGCGGTCGGATCGAATTTCCAGATGTCGTAACGATCATAGATCAAGAGATTTTGATCATTCGCGGTCCAGCCGGCGGCTCCATGCGCATAAGGATAATCGGGAACGTCGTTCTCCTCGTCCCAAGCCGGGAAGCTTTCCGGAGTGGTTAGGCGATATTGCTTACCTTCCGCCAAGGCGATCGTGTACCAGCAGCTATCCGTCTCGCCATACCAATACGCATATTTACCTTGTGGGGAGAGGCGGAAACGGCCATAATCCGCTTGGGCGATTTGCTTGCGCTCCCCGTTATCCAACGATACGGTATAATAGTCGCTGCGTGTGCGGGCCTCCCACATGGAAGACAAAGAATAGGGACGGGAAGTGGAAAGGAGCGCCAAGGCTGCGTCACCCTCGTTACCCAATTGGATATTCGGTAATTCCTCATTCGCCAATTGGAAGATAGAGCCGTTGCCCAGATTATAAACCGCTTGATAGCTTTTCTTTAAGTCTTTTTCCTTGTTATAATTCTGTACGGTATATTGTACGGGCTCATCCCAACTCCAAACCTGTACGTTCGGACGATTCTCGGCTAGTTGGGTCGTGTCTTTTTGCCTCGGCTCCGGTGAGGTACCGAAGAATAGGCGGGAAGCGGATTTCGAGAATTGAAGCATCCCGTTCTCATTGATTACCCATTCAGCAGGGAAAGCCTTGTTTCCACGGGTGGCGATTTCTTTCGCGGGAGCGTTATGTTCGGATAGCCATAAGCTTAACGCTTTGTAAGAAGAATCTTTGTCGGCGCAATATAAGAAAGCCAGCCGTTCCCCTTTCTCGTCGAACGTGGTTTGTTTGAATACGCCTTTTCCCTCTTTGATGAGCGCCGGACTTCCTTTCTCCGGATTCAAAGTGAATATACCCGCTTCTCCTTCCGCCGCGCTCGTGTAATATAGCATACCGCTTTTCTTGGCGAATTGGAAATCCGTTACGGTCGGGAACTGGAAGGTCTTGCTTCCATCCAGCGAACGGACGTACAAAGTGGAGTCCTTCCGGCCTCTTTGATAAGCGATCCAATCCGCCTCGTCCGCTAATTTGAAGGTTTTGAGGGAGTCTATCGTCTCCTTTTTACCGGCGACGGAATAGATTACCAAGGTGTTCATCGGCATCTTGTCCTCTTTCGTCTTCAATACTTTCAGGGAATCTACCGTGGACTTTCCGGGTGTTTGCGTGACAACCAGATAACCCGAGGAAGCGGAGAACGCGAACTTATCGGCCGGAGAAAAAGTGGCGGTCTCTTGCCCTTGGGCCGCATACAAATAAACGGTAGCGTCACCTTCCCAAGGTTCCATCTTGCAAGCTACCCATTTTCCGTTGTCCGAGATCTCCCGGTCCGTGATTCGTTGCCAAGTGATCAGGTCATCAACTGTTAGGCTTTTAGAGGCGTTTTGCGCGAAGGCTGGGGAAAGACTTCCCAGACATGCTACAAAAGCCAAGTACTTTAAGTGTCTCATCATGGTTATGTATTGATTTTAAAACAAAGATAATGGCTTTATCAGAATCTTTGTTGCTTTTGACCGGAATTTGCTTCTGGAAAAACACGTACGTGTTTCCGAGAAAACATGTACGTGTTTTTTGTAAAAGTCGTACGTGTTTTCTGGACAAGGTAATGGCGTTTTTAATGTATTGATTATCAGTGTCCTTTTTGAGCGTTCTAATGATCGCAGTTATAAGCGGCTTACAATGGGCATTATAAAGGTGTTACAATGCCTATTGTAAAGACCTTATAATGGGCATTGTGGTGATAGGAAATTCCTTTGGTCAACGGTAGGAAAAAAGGTTTGTAAGTGGTTAGTTATTCACTTCCCAAGCCGTAAGTTATTCACTAGGTATAGCCGTAAGTTATTCACTCGACAAGCCGTTAGTTATTCACTTGGGAGACCCAAAACAGGGCAGTTTATATTGAATATGTTATTTATTGTAGGAATATTTTTAGTAAGCCTTATTCAATGTACGCACGTACATTATATTATATACATGAAAATGAACGGTGAAAACGATCGTTTAGATTAGTCATTTGCAAAGGTACGCGTTTCTTTGACACTTGCAACCCTTCTGTGTTATTTTTTTCATGCCTTATTCGCTTTCTTATCAATAGGATAGGCTATCCTTTACGAAACAAGCTCTTCCTTCCACAAACTCCCCTTTATACCTCTCGAAAAACGCAAGATCTAAACGATCGTTTAGACTAGTCGTTTTCGTAAAGCCGAGATTGTCTAAAGAGGTTGATGGATATATAATTAACACTATTATTAATATTAAATTTTCGATTTATGAACAAGAGAATTTCTACTTTGTTTGCGTCGTTCTTGCTTATGGCGGGGGCGGTGTTCGCTGCTGGAGAAACTACACCTGTGAAAACCTATGAAGCGCTTAATAAAGTGACGAATGGGGAAAAGGTGTATCTGGGAGCTACTCCTGATGAGGATACTAATGCTGTTACAAGCTTTTTAAAATCAACGGAAGTAAAGAATGTGGGTTACGGTTTCGGTACGGCTGACGGAGCTGGTGCGGAAGTGTTTACGGTAAGTGGTAAGAAGACGGAAAATGGTACGGACTATTTTCAACTGTTGAATGCCGCGGGTAAGGTGATATATGGTACGACAAGTGGTGACGTTGTGGGCACTCCTGATGCGGATGCGGTAAAGAAGGGCTATTGCTGGTTTACGTTTACCGAAGGTACGATTAAGCTTGGAAACAAGCCTTTGGCATACGATATGTCCTCCTCTTCCAATGTCGCTAAAATGCTTAAAGCTTCTAAAGAAACGACAGCGGACGACTTAAACAAGAACCTTTCCGGTAAAGGATTCTCCTTCAAATTCCCGAAAGCCGCTTCAGAGCCGGACGTGAATCCGTTTGGGGAGCAGATGTTCGCTATCGACGCTGCTACGGTTAATGAGCAATTGGAATTAGGTGTGGAATCGGTTTCCGGTGTATGTTTCGTAGTCGCCAACGAGGCCGGTTTGAAGCTGGCTAAAAGTGATGGCAAAACTAAGGATAACTTGAAAGCCGCTACTTTCATCGTATTGAATCCGAACGCTATTTTCGGTATCACTAGCTTGGATGCTACTCAAGGTGAGGGCTTCGGCTTCACTACCGTAAAAGGCGAGAAGTTGAACTCAACCAATGTTAAGAAAGATGGTAAGATCGCTTTCGTGAATGCTATCTATAGTGTTTCAGAAAAGGATTTGGCTAATAAAGGTGGGCAGTATACGGTCCAGATGAAGGGTGTTAAGGTTACGAAGGATACGGATGAGAACCATGGTTCAAATCTGGATGTTTACGTCGGCGCTTACTCCTTGACCGCTGGTGGCTTGAAGACCTATATCACTACTAAAAAAGATGAAACTAAGCTTACTTTGGCTCAAACAACGGGTGATACTTGGGCAAAAGCTTCTGATTTGTTGAAGACTGACGGTGCCGCTATCTATAATATTTATTTTACGGGTACGCAGCCTGAATCCGGTAAGGAGAATGAATCTTTATATGGCAAATATTTGGTTTCTAAGTATGCGGCTAAGGCTGACGTGGCAAGAACGAATTCTTATTCTTTCGTTGAAGAGGCTGTCGCTCCGAAAGACGTAGACTTGAAGGCTCCGTCCGCTCAATGGGTTGTTATCGCGATGCCGGGTATGGGGAGTGTTACGTTCAAGAATCTTGAGACAAACGGGACTTTCAAGGCAAACTTGTACAAAACAGATAAGGCTGGTATCTATCAAGCCGTAAGTACTACGGTTGGTGAATTAACTGCGGAGAATATCAAATTGGTAGCCGTAAGCGGTAACGAGGGCTTCTTGAACTTGACAGACGCTCAATTGAAACAAAAGGCTCAGTTGGTATTCAATGGTAAATCAGCCGTGGCTGTTGATAAACTGTACATGTATTACAATGACGATGCTACGAAAAAACAATTCGAGCCGGTTAGTGATGTCGCTAAGAGCTACTCTTGGGCTTTCGAGAAGGCTGAGTCCGTGAAGAACAATTTCAAGTATATCTATTTGAAGGATGATGCCGTTGCGGAGAAAGAGGCTGATATGTTGACTATACAGGCTTATTATCTGGTTGATGGAGATAATGGATTCAAACATGATACTGATAACAACAAATACGCATTGGCAAAACATAAGGATAAGAAGTCAGAGAACTTATCTCGTTTGGTATTCAAGAAGAACGTAGATGGAACTTATTCCGTAATCTGTTTGGATAGTGAGCTTAATGCGGAGAAAGCGGCTGATAATTATGACCAAGTAGTGACAGCTGGCGCTCAGAGATTATACGTAGATGTAAATGAAGCTTCTTTCAAGGAAGGTTTGGTAGGTGAGGAGCAATCTTATACGAATGTAACCGTAGATTTCTATCAATTGGGCATCAGCTTGGAGGCTACCCCGAGACACGCTACATTGGACGGTGATGAAGGCTCAATCTCCTTGAAGGAGAACAAGAATGGTATCTTGGAAGGTGTCATTGGCGCGGAGGGCTTGACTTTCTGGTTGGATACGGCAGACAGCAAGGCTGAGATCCCTTCTTTCTATATCTCTAAGGGCATCGCTACCGAAGAACCTGTTACTAAAGCGGAAGAACCTGCCGCAGCTACCAGAAACTTCTTGTATTACGCTAAGGACTCTATGTATTTCTGGAATGAAAGCAAGGCTAAATTTGACGTAAACGCTAACTATGCGTTGGAAGGCTCTTATTCTAGTGATCCTACGAAGGATACGGATGTTAAGGCTATCTTCCGCCCGGCAGTTTTGGCAGGTGTGGATACGATCAATACGACCGTGAACGGTAAGGCTGTGGTAGTGGCTAAAGAGGCTAAGGAAAATGTTTGCTCGGCAGGCATCGATAACTTCAAGTTCTATATCACGAAAATAGAGGGTGGTTATTCAGTTACGCCGGTAGGTGCCGCTACTACTTACTTGTATGCGTTGAACGGTAAATTAGGCTTTACTACTAATGCTTCTAAAGCGTTGCCGCTAACAGTAGGCGAGGGTAATCCTACATCTAACGAGTCTATCGATAATTCCGCATCTTCTTCTATCGTAGTAACAGGCAACGCCGGTTATGTAACGATCCAAGGCGCTCAAGGCGAGACGGCTTATGTCCGTAACTTGTTGGGTATGCCGTTGGCAGAGACGGTTATCACTTCTGATAACGCGACGATCGCTGTTCCCGCTGGTATCGTTCTCGTGACGGTTGGCGAGGAGACCGTAAAGGTTGTCGTTAAATAAGACATGTAAAGGAATAATGAAATAAGATAATCATGTTCCCGTGAGGGCCTCGGTCCAAGTACCCCGTGATGGGCGAACAGGCGGGAGCGATTAATATTAATACTAAAGTAATAAATTAAAGTTCATCCGTAAGTACCTCCGTGAGGATGGAGAGCGGATAAAGAATCAGCCCCGGTCGTTTGTTCGATCGGGGCTTACTTTTTCGGCTCAGTCCTCACTATATGGAAATCTTCACAGTCATATTTCCTATCGCAAAAGTAGGAGACGATAATAACAGTTGCAAGGACAAATAGTTAAAACATCTCAGACGTTCCATTATATAGGATTTTGCGATAGTATGATTTGTACTAATGATTCGTCCCCTCGAATAAATCCTTTGAATTGTTGGATAAGCCATTCTTTAGCTTGAACTGGTTGAACGTATAGCTAAGGGTCAAGCCTATCAACGGGTAATCGGGCCGGATTCGTGTTTTGGAAATCAAGTTCGAGGAAGTGATCGTATTGACATAACGGGCCGTATTGAAGACATCCCGGAAAGAGAGGGTGGCCGTCAACTTCCGTTTGAAGAATTGTTGCCGTATCGCTAGGTTGACAAACCAGAACGACTGGGTTCTTCCTTGGGTGGTTACGGAAGGGCCTACGAAATTGCCGTCAAGCTGTATCCTTGTGTATTTCCCGGTCGTGAAAGCGTTGTTCCATGCGATCTCGTAATTGGTACTGGTCTCATTCTTCCCGTCCGTCTTATACTCGTTCTCTACCCGGTAGTGATAAAGGCTACCGTTTATTTGCGTATTCCACCAACTGGTGGCCTGCAAACTGCCCGATAGTTCTATTCCGGTGGAATAATCATGTCCCACGTTCGCCATGGAATCCAAGGTAACCCCGGCTTGGTAAGGAACCCGTAATCGTTCGATCTTGTCTTTGCGGGTTCGGTGGAATAGGGAGGCAGACAAGGCATTGTCGCCGGAAGTCAAGGAATAATTCAACTCGAAAGAATGAATGTACTCTGGGCGTATATCCGGGTTACCGATCTCGGCTGTATAGTAATCCTTGTAAGTGATGTATGGCTCCATGAAATAAAGCTCTGGTCGGGTCGTACGACGGCTGTAAGCGAATAGAAGCTTCTGATTTTGTGTGAGGTTATAACCGATATGGGCGGATGGGAACAACTCAAAACGCCTTTGTAGGCGGTTCGCCCAATCTTTGGAGCTACGTAATACTTGATGCGTATGTTCTCCCCGTAATCCTACTTGAAAATCAAAAGACCGGTAGCTATCCCCAACGATCGCATAAAGGGAGTTGATCCCTTGTTGGAAATAGAACGTGTTGTAAATATCGTCACGCCAGAAGAACTCTTTGGTATCCGGGTTCCAAAACTGCATACTATAATCGCCGTCTTCCGAGTATGAGAAATATTGATAACCCGCCTTGATTTGTCCGGTTTTGCTGTATGGAAATACATAATCGGCTTTCGCACGGACGGTCCAACGATGTTCGGCCTCCCACGCACGATGACCTTGCTGGCGTACGTTGTTTTTGTCGAACAGATCGCTTTGGAAATATTCCAGAGCGTCGCCTCCATATTTCAAGAAGAAGCTACCGCTAAGGTTATGCCCCTTATCATTGAACTTATGATCCACGGCCAGATTCCCTAGTCCGAAAGTCTCATGGATATCAAAGTCGTCAAGGCTCTTGAACTCTCCGTTCTCGAATTGCTCGCCATTAGCGGAACGTTCTTCCGTATATTCCAGATCTCCTTTTCGCTTGAGTCCGGCATATCCGCCTTCCGCGTTAATAGAAAAAGTCGTTTGTTTTTGCGTATAGCTCCAACCTCCGTTGAGAATATATGCGTAGCCGTTACTTTCACGGGGGCCATTGGAATAAGAAGTCGTTGTCGTATCGTTTACCAACGTCGTTTTCTCTTGGGTAAAATGACTTTTACGAAGTCGGTTTCCCACATAACCGCCTATACGCCATTGAGACGCCTTGTTTTGTCCGGTCAACAAGAAATCCAAGGTCCGGCTCCATACCGTATTCCCGCTTAGGTTGATTACTCCGCTCAGCCCTTCCCCGAAGTTCTTCTTGGTAATGACATTGATGATCCCGACATCACCCCCAGTATCATGTTGGGCGGACGGGGTGGTGATGATCTCTATATTCTGGATTTGTCCGGACGGGATCTGTTCCAAGGCTTGGGTCCCGGTAAATATACTGGGCTTTCCATCTACGTAGACCGTGAATCCGCTACTTCCCCGGAAGGTAACCTCTCCCTCGGCGTTCACCCGGATGGAAGGCGTGTTCTCTAGGATATCGACAGCGGTTCCTCCCGAGGAAAGCAGGTTGGAAGAAGCCTCGATGATCTTTTTATCCAGTTTATAGATAACTTGTTTCTTGTTGGCTACGACCTCCACTTCCTGTAAGCCTACCTCAAGCATTTGTATCGGGATAATACCCAGATCCTTGATCTGCTCTGTAAGGATAAACTCCTCTCCCATATAAACATCATATCCCAGAAAATGGATACGGATCGAATACGTTCCCGGTTTTACGGGCTGGATTAGAAAAGAACCGTTCGCTTCAGTCATAGCTTCTTCGACGATATGATCTCCATCATATAATACAACGTGAGCGTAGTCTAATGCCTTACGGGTGGTTTGATCGATTACGATTCCTTTAATACCCGGATTCGCATGGATAGATAGTAGCACGCTAAGGAATACTAGCGATAGAAAAAGTTTTCTCATATTTTACATTCGTTTTAGAATTGATACCGCAAAGCTAGGGAAATAGGGAGGGAGCGGGCCGGACATATGTTTCATAATACCGTACAAATCGTTCAATCTTTCTGTTTCCTGTGATTTTCACCTACTTAATCTTTATATTTGGGGCATTAATCAGATGAATGGATGAGAATATACCTTTTACTGCTGTTTGTACTTATGATAACGAGAGCGCAAGCTACCAACGTTATTTTTGACCGGATAACAATGGATAGCGGGCTTTCTTCTTCCTCGGTAACCTCTATTTTGAAGGATCGTACCGGGTATGTCTGGGTCGGGACGACTGAAGGCTTGAACCGCTACGATGGATATACGTTTAAAGTATTCTTGCCCGTACCGGATTGTCCGGAAAGTATACAAAGCAGTTCTATCGATAAATTATTCGAGGATTCAGATGGAGGTATCTGGATCTTTTTTTCCTCGGGTGGGATTAGCCGTTATGACAGAGGTTCGGATACATTTCTGAATTTCACGAAAGAATGGCTTCGACAACAGTTACGTGTGTATGGTAGTCCTACTTGTTTCTCGGCCTCCGTTCCGGGACATATCTTTATAGGTACGGAGAACGGGATGTTGGAGTATGACGCTAAAGAGAAGAAATTGGTACGCCTTTCGCCGGCGGGTTCGGTAGTCTCGTCGTCTCCTGTGAATTGTTTGTATTCGGCACCGGATCATTCGTTTTGGGTAGGGACTTTAGCAGGTTTTAGTTTGTATGACAAAGAAACAAACCACTTTCAAGATTATACGATACGGACAAATGACCGGGAGGATATCAATGCCGGCAATTTGAATGGCGTTAACGCGATCTATATCGACCGGTTTGATTATATGTGGTTAGGTACGGGACGTGAAGGGGCTTTTCGTTCGGTTGATATGGGAGAGCGAGAGATCTTCCAATCTGTCGGTCGTGAGGATACTCGGGTATATCAATTCTTGGAGACCGGTGATGGTGATTTCTGGATCGGACATAATAAGGGGGCAAGCTTGATTAGCCGGATGAATCGGCTTGCCTTGCGATGTGAGCATTTCTTTGACCGGCCGGAGGATCTGGAACCTACGGGAGAATGCCAAGTGAGATCCATCTTCGAGAGTAAGGACGGAACGGTCTGGTTTGATGATAGCCGTTTCAATCAAGGTCTTTTTTATTATTCTCCGAAGGAGAGGAAAATGGGACAGTTGAGGAACGTGCCGGAAGACGCACATTCTATCAGCAGTAACCAGATTACCTGTTTGTTTCTGGATGACTCGGATCATCTGTGGGCGGGGCATTCCACGTATGGGGTGAGCCATGCGGATTTAACACCTTCCTTGTTTCGATATACCTTGGGATACACGGAAAAAGAGAATCTGTCTTCTCTTCATATCCTAGCCGTTTATGAGGATTCGGACCTGAATCTTTGGGTTGCGACCTCTAGGGGATTAGATCGGATTAACCATAAGACTTCCCGGGTAGATATGCGTTTTACCTTCTCACCCCGAAAAAGTCCGTCCTATTTATCCGGAAAGATTATAGGTTCTATCCGTGAGGATTCGGAGCGGAACCTATGGATCAGTTATCAAGACGCCAACCCGGACCGGTTGAATCTGGATGATTTCCGAATCCGCCCTTTTATACCGGATTACCAAGTCTCTTATGATTATCCGATCAACTCGTTGTCGGAGTTATGTAACTTATGCGTGAGCGAAGAGTCTTGGTTTTGGGGAGGAGCGGATGAGAGGCGGCTTCGGGTGTGGGATACGAAGACAAGAGCGCTTATCACGTATCGATATATACCGGGTGAGATGAATCCCCTTGCGTCGAATCATATTCATTGTCTGTTTGTAGACTCTTCCGGTTATTTGTGGATCGGTACGAATGCGGGGTTGGATCAATACGACAAGCGAACCGGGCGATTTGATCATTTCACGGTACAGGATGGCTTATCGGGAAATATCGTACGAGGAATCCGTGAAGGTGAGCCGGGCATCCTGTTTGTCAGCACGAATAAAGGGCTGAGTCGCTTGGATATACAAAACCGGCATATCGTTAATTATACGACGGCGAACGGTTTATTATCGAATGAGTTTATGGGTGGCGCTTGCTGTAAGCGCAAATCGGGTGAACTTGTATTTGGCAGTAATGAGGGGATCGTTTCTTTTGATCCCGTTCAGTTAACGGACGGTTTGAGAAAAATACCTGAGTCTCTGCGAATCACGAACCTCACGATCGGAGACTCACGTGAGAAGCAAGGTTTACAGGTGGGTTTTATCGCGTTCGATTATTCTCATCCCCGTAGTATCCGATACCGGTATCGTCTGGATGGATATGATACGGATTGGCGGGGGGGGGGAGGCCACCAATCGACGGCCC
>ERZ791719.570-NODE-570-length-16084-cov-6.08516_pt1 | contig 16084 bp, 19 predicted proteins | sample MGYA00510338_ERZ791719 | MGnify/ENA primary metagenome ERZ791719 (study PRJEB30046, sample SAMN00715131) | human gut metagenome | study: EMG produced TPA metagenomics assembly of the A metagenome-wide association study of gut microbiota in type 2... | reverse complement strand
TGCGCCACACCAAAACCTACCGAAATGGCAGGTTAGGCTAATAATTTTGAATGCCCGCATTTTTTGGCCTTATTTTAAGCCATTTTTCGGCATTTTTATTAGCAGTAGGTTGGGTTTTAAGCAGAAAGTAGGTTGGGGTAGATTCTGTATTCTAGCATAACCTACCTTTTAAAAAAAGTCAATAGTTTTTTCGATTTTCTTGTGTACTTTTAACAAAAAATTCACTCGTCTAGCTTCTTTTCTACTGTCGCTAATCTTGTGTCAATTCTAACCAAAGTCTCGTTGAAATTGTCCAGCGAAGATGAAAATTTCTCCAGCTGGCTATACATCCGTTCTTCGCGTGCCTTGGTATCTTCTCTTGATTGCCTGTTGATTATGATAATGTAATAGGCACAAGCCACCACGCACGCAACAGGAAAGCCAAGAGAAGAAATAAGGTTTACTATCTCCCCCATAGCGTCCACCCCTTAGAATTGGATGCCAAGTGCCTTTAACTGCTTCTCAATATAGGTAAGCTGTTCCAATTCTACCACCAATTCAAGAGCGGAACTAACTTCCCCCGTTGAAGTAGAAGTAGACGAAACACGCTTCTTTCCAATAGAAGCAATAATTGAATAGTCGAAGTATGCCATATCGCTTTCACCGTTCAGCAGGTGAATTTCGGAAGTATTGGCTTCGGTGAAAAGCCCCTCAAATTCTTCCACCGTCATAGAATTCACATCCATATGAATTTCCATCTTGTTTCTGCCCGCTCCATAGCTGGGATAGATTGCGGTATTCTCCAATACCTCATATTCGCTATTGTTCGCAAGTTTAATTTTAAGCATTGTAATGCCCCCTTATACAACATAAATTTGTGATATATACATCTTGTGGAATGTCAGGAATCGCCAGTTAAAATAGGCTGTTCCGTTAAAGCTGAACGGGATTTGAAGATGAAAACTCTTTGCCGTGTCCCCTATCTTCATATACTGGTTACAAATATTCGGGTTATAATCATTTGCTACACTTGAAAGCCCAAACCAATCTTCACCGTAGTTTGCTATATTTAACTCATAGTTTCCCACGACATGAAGCGCGCTGTATCCCGTGACATCATACCCGCCGCTTATAATTTTTAGCTGTGTATCACCATAACCACCACGGGCTATTAGTTTCCCATTCTCATTTGTGCTAAATTCATAGTTGTTCGGGTAGGCACTCCAATGTACCCAAATATTCCCATTGCTACCAATTACACCGTTGTTGTAGATAAAAAACTGCTTCTTCCACACCAGCGTATTATTGTAAAAAACCTGATTTGCGGATTGATTATTGATAAATACGCTATTGGCTTGGCTTACTGCGGTATTATTGTAAAATAGTCCCATACGCACACCGCCTTATGAATAACTGATTCTCAAATTGCCGTCATAACTCATTGTGATATTGGACGCACGGCGGGCATTAGAAAGCCTGCTATCGTTGCCTTGGCATACAGTCCCCGCAGAACTGCCAAAATTTTTGTTAAACGCATTATTCTTTGAAAAGGCAGGTTCTTTCCCATTCAGCTTTGTGTCCATCTCGGTTTCTGTATAATATCTGTCATCATGTGTATGGGAAACAGGCGTTGTCTGTGTAGTGCCGTCTACAATCTTTTGAATCTCGTTATCTACCGTATCAATTCTGTTTGAAAGCTGTATGGCCGTGTCAGAATTTAGAATTCCTTTCGCACCCTCAAACCAAGTATTAAAAGCGTCATCATACTGGCTGAAAAGGTTTGTTGCGTCAATCTGTTCAATGACACCAGCAACCACACCGCAAACCGCACTATTGAATCTGGTATCCGTTATCTGTGCTTCTGCTATCGCTGTTGCTCCTGCGGGAACAGAAATAGTAGCCAATTGAAGTTCATATACATCCGCATTGCGTGTAAGCGTTGGTGCTACCGGGTTTGTAGCCAAAGCACCTTTCTTTACAAAAACCCTCAAATAACGGTTTGTCAAATCCAGTCTTAAAACAACACTGTCAATTCTTCCCTTTGCCCCGTCCGCGTTATCAAGAAGAAAAGCTAAATCACTGTCATTTTCGTAGTAATAGCCTTTAATCCAACCTTTGCCCGCCTTTACCGCAACTGTCATTGCGTCAGACGGCACAATCTTCAAATTATCGGCACTATTGGCGTATACGCCATTTCCCACGAAAGAAGCAAAATAGCTTGCTATATCCTCGGCCAGATATGTTCTGTCATAGTTGCCGGAAGTGTCTACTTCGGCATTGAAAAAGCTATATCGTTCTGCCATCAATAAACCCCCATTTTCTTATATATTGTAGGCACGCAATTTCCAAAAGTAAGGTTTGTTGTTGTGCCTTTTCTTTCAATGATTCTTTCTATTGCTGTAATTCGTGTATCCAGCCGGATATTAAGCGATTTATCAATGATACTTACTTTATCACCAAGAGAAAAGGAAAAATCCGCGTTTGTGTTCGCTTCTCCCTCGAAACTCTCCACAATATAGCAATCTGCTAATTTTTCCGTTCCACGCTGGAAAAGCTGGGCCTTATACTCTGTATCCGTTAAATCGGATTGCTGTAAGTCTTTCGCATCCACGAACATTTCATAGCGTCCCAAACCCACCGCATCACCAAGAGAAACGAAAGTGCGGGCCGTGCCCTCTCCCATTCCACCAACCAAAGCCACATTCTTTAATTGCTTTGTGCTGTTGATATAGGTTTCAGACAGGATATTTTCATAATCCCTGTTGAAGATTAAAGGGTTTGCCGTTCCCGCTGTCCTGTCTGCTCCCTTATAGACATTGAAAATCAGCTTTTTGTCTTTTGGTGAAAAGTCTACCGAAAAGCCCACATCATACGCCAAAGCAGTTTCTTCCAGCACTTCCAAAAGGTTCATATAGGACACTTGCTTTTCAATCGTTTCCGTAAGCCCTGATACATCACCAAGAGAAAGAAAGGGAATGGCGCGGGCCTCACTCGTGGAAATACAATTTTCATCTACCAGCTTTCTTATAAAAGTTTCTAAGTTCCCGTTATAGTTCACTGTATCCCACACGATACGGCGGGCCAGGTATCCGCACATATCATAGCCATTTACAACTATGCTTTCTTCCCCGTCTGCCATTTCTATTTCTATTGAATGGATAAAGCCCGCAAATCCGTTAAAATACACGATATTCCCCAGCACCAAGTATTGTTTTGCTTGTGGCGTATACATCCCCTTTATTTTGAAGTTCCCGCACGCATTGTATTTTGAAACAAAAGTAAAACTTTCAAAATCATCCACCACGCCTAAATAGGTTAGTTCACTATTGAATATTTTTATCTCCATAGCTTACACCCCCAAATACTTAGGGCTGAACATAATGTTTACTTCTAAGTTGCTTTCGTTGCTGTCTGCTCCCCAGCGGAATTCATTTCCCCCGACTTCCAATTGAATAAAGGTGCTGTCTAAATCCAAGAAAGAAAAACAGTTGGTTTCTTCTCCGTCTATCGTGCCAAATACTGTTTTCTTTCCGTAGTTGGTGTTTACCCGTATAACCTCGCCTTTTGAAAGCGTCTTATTGATTTTGATTTGTTCGCGTGTATTCAAATTCAACAGATAAGGGTTTGATACTTCCCCCTTTGCCACAAACTCAACAATCATTCCCGTTTCTATATCACCGCTATTCTGGATGTTCGCTATTTTAGACGGTTCACGCACGCCAACTATAAAGGGTTCATCTGCCTTTAAAACAAGAGGGAATTTGAATACCGCACGCCACAAAGCAACCTTTATAGTCGTTTCATCAAGAGGAACAAAGCACGGATTAACGGCTTCGGCACTCAACATGAATTTACAAAGCCTGCTGTTATTCTCATAGCGTGCCACCGCAAATTTCACCGTATCAGACGCGACACAGGAAAGCTTGTATCCATCTACCACTAAATCAAACGTATCAAGCGGATTCACCAGCTTGATTAAATCGCGTTTTCTTATCCGCATTTCCTCTTGACTGTCTGCGAACACATAAGTCTGGGAAGTAGTAGCCTTTGCCAACTCCGCAAAATACTTGGTATTCATATCGTTTACCATGACAGTAGAAGCACCCTCCATGGAGTAATCAACTACTTTATTATCTGTCATAAACTGTTCATCATAGTAATCAAAAACCTGTTGCCATACGTCCACATCATAAGTAGAAGTAGTATAGCTAAGAACACCACGCACAGTATTTGTTGCGCCAAGAGTAGCCATTTTCTCAACAGTGCCCGCATAGGTGTAAGTATTGATTTTCTTTGTCATGCCTACGTTTTCAGAAAGGCTATTATCAATCGTCATTAAAGAACGTGTTGCCAGTTTTGTATTAAGCAAATCAGTCAATTTTGCTTCTAATACAAAATTTTCATAAAGTGTATGTGTAGTAAATCCTCCCATAATAAAAAATCCTCCATATCTTATTGTTTCATCATTGCGGAAATTTCCGCTAAACTCATTTTTGCGTAATTTTTGGGCTTTACATCCTGCGCCCCCGCTTTTGGTGTAGTGGCCTTTAATCTGTTCTCAACTTCTGTTTTAACTGCGCTTGTAAAGGCTGATTCAAGCCCTTTAATACGCTCGTTCATCGTTTCCGCGCTCTCTGCTACAACTAAATCTACTAAAGCAATGGGCAAGCCCTTTTCTTGTAAAATCTGTGAAGCCGCAACTTTATTTTCAGCAAGTGCCAAACTGCGTTCTTTTTCCGCAATAGCCGCTTCACGTTTATCAAGTTCATATTTATATTTTTCTTCCGCACTCATTGCGGCAAGGCGTTCCGCTTCTTTAATCGCATCTGCTTTCTTTTTATCGGCTTTTTTCATAGCTTCTGTTACTCGCTTATCGCCCTCACGCTGTAAAAGTGCTTGTAGTTCTTCAATCGTTTTTGGAAGCCCTACCTGTTCTTGCTGTTCAACATTTGTTTTTTCATTATCCATTTTCAATTCCTCCAAGTTTTACAATTGTGTAACCCTCTAAGTTAGTTCGTTGTTTAATGTCTGCGCCCTAAAAAAGACAATAAAAAAAGCGGCTATGCCGCTACAAAACTGGAATAATATCACATCTACAATTCGGATGAAATAAAAATGCCTTACCCTCGCGTGCTTCACCTATTGGCGTTATTTTGCCATTATGCCGGGAACAGGTATCGCAAAGCCGTTCATCATTTGCCACAATCGTTTCTACATACTCAACCCCGGCTTTTTTATAAGTTTCAAGCGTAGTACGGTTTTGAACGTGTGCTAATTCAGTACGGGCTATCCTGTCCGCATTAGAAAAAGAAGCCCCGAAAGATGATTGTAGATTCTTTACAAGTTCATCTTTTGAAGCCCCGCGCGCTACACTATCTACCAATCCCTTTTCAATAGACGATTGTAAACGGCTTGTTTTGTCCCAAACTCTTTCACTCCAATGCTTGCCATCCGCACACCAAACCGAATTCGCAATTTCCTTTACTTTCTCATTGTCCAATAGCAAAAAGTCCTTGGATATTGTGCCTTTTGCTTCATCGACAATAAAGCGATTAACATAGCGCGACATATCCTCATACTTACGCGACATAACCCCTATTTCTTCCGCGCCTAATTTAGATAATACTGATTCAATTTTCTTCCTAAGCTGTGTAAATCTGTTGTATCTATATAGCGCATCTGTTCCCAATGCTTCACCGCTTTCCATAGCGTCAAGTATCTTTTGATATAGTGCCATAGTATCGGCTTGAATGCCCTTTAAAGCGATTCTATAATAGTGTGATAATTCTTTCTCTAAATCCTCTAAACTCTTGTCATACTGCTTTCTAGCCTGTTCTGCGGCACGTTCTGCCCAATAATCACTCATTGGCTACACTTCCAAAGTCGTAAAGGCTTGCCGCCTGTGCGTTATCTTCTTGAAGCTGTTCCAACTCTGTTTCAACATCGTCCACGAAAGGAAGTTGAGACAGGAGCGTTTTATTCGACACTAAGCCGCGCAACATATTTACTTCCTGTGCTATTTCAAGTTCATTCACAGGAAGATTTCTCGTAAAGATGATTTGCGTATCCAAATAGGCTTTTCCAGTAATAGAAAGAATATTGTTGATTAGTTCTATTCTGCGTTGAAGCCCCTTTTTGAATTTACGTTCTTTCTTGGCTGTCTGATTTTCAAAAGCAAGAATCTTATAGCGAATTGCTACGCCGGACGCATTGTTAGCAAAGTTTTCGTCACTCATATCAGGCACACAGCTAATTTTGTGAATGTTTTCTACAAACTCATTCTTTAAACTTGTTATCTGTTCAATATTGACTTGCTTCGTTAAATAGCTAGCGTCTGAATTTTCATCTAACAACAAAACACGGTTTTGTTTCATTGCCTTTATATCTTCTGGTTCTGCTACTACATTCTTCAAAATCATGTAGCAATCACAGAACTGTTCAAACGTGTTTACTTCATCAGAAGCCAGTTTTTCAAGCCCGTCAATAAGGCCCATGACAGGTTCAAAAGAAGATTGGCGATATTCGTTATTTATGAATTCTACAAAAGGAACATCTTTAAAATAGTGTGGGCGTTCCTCTACTAAATTCAATTCACTCAAACCAGTAGAAGCCGTATAGCAATACACTTTCTCTTTGTCGTACACTTCCACCGCAAAAGTATAATCGTCAATAGGATAAAACTTTATTGCGGCTGTTATATTGTGTTGAATAGAATTATCACAAATAAGAATTGTTTCTTTTGGGCTTACTCTGGTGAAGCGAATTTGTCCGTCCTCGTCCAAATAAAGCTGTTCAATAGCAAAGCCAAAAATATTAGCATCTGTTGCTATTTCTAAATCCTCGTCCGCTACATCGTTATAGAGAAGAACAGAAGCTAACTGTTCATCACCATTGTAAACTACGGGCGTTCCCACTAAGTAAGAAGCATAGCTATCACAAATAAGGCTGGGATAGTTAATAACAACTTTGTTGTTTGGCTGTGTTTCATCTGCCATTTGTCGCATAAGAATATTATGCTTTCCCAAATAGTAACGCTCTAATTTTGCTAGTCTGGGCTGTTCGCTCGTTCTAAACGTTTGGAGAATTTCAATTATCTTTTTAACCGTTAAATCATCATTTAAAACAATCATATGTTACCACTTCCTTTAGAATCCAAAAGCGGATTTGCTTATAGTTTTCAGTTTATTATTATTAACGCATTGAAGCGAATAACGCAAAGCATCCAAGCAATGGTTAAAATCATCAATAGGCTTGTTGATATATTCGCCCGTTGCTTTATCCTTTTGCCAAGCGTAGTTTTCAAGTTCCGTTATTGTTTCCAAACAAGACGGATGAACAACCAGCTTATATTGTTGTAACTTCTGAATGCCGAAAAGGATGCTATCTTTCCCTTTTAGGCTCTCACGCACGCGCACAAGCCCCGCACGGCGCAATTCTTCAACACTTTTAGGCTCTGCGCTATCCGCTATCAACATTGTTTTTGCGTACCCTAAAGCGCTTACAGCGGCGGCTATTTCATCGTTGGTTTTCCCCCGCGCTGTCCATTCCTTGTAGATATATATAACTTTGTTTTCCTCGTCTAATATAGACGCTATGAAAGCTGTAATATCAGCAGAAAAGCCAAAGTCCAGCCCCGCTAAATGCTCTCCTTTTAGGCCGTGAAAGTCAAAATCACATATTTTCCAATTTGAATAAACCAGCTTATCAAGAGAAGCAAACTCCCCCAAAGCATAAACCCTATAATAATATGGGTTTGTGTCCATCATCTTTTCCAGAGAAGCAATATAGCTTTCCGGCAAGAATCTATTGTCCTTGTAGGTAGTTTTCAAAATAAAAGTATTTTCATCCTGCGGGCGCTCAAACCATCTTTTGTAGCACCAATTTGCCTTTGAAATTGGATTGAAAGATAATACTATTTGTTGCTCTCCTACTTTGGCACGCAATCGCAAATCAAGCTGTAAAAATTCTTCTTCATTGATTTCCGTTGCTTCTTCTATCCAAATATCCGTTATACCAACTATTGACTTTATTTTCTCTGAATCATCTAAGCCCTTAAAAACAAAAGAACTTCCATTCGGAAGTTCAATCACAAAATTGCTTTTATTTACTTTACAGAATTTCAAGATTTCCCATCTGGAAAGAATATCTATGAACAACTGCCAGCATGAAGTTGAATGCGTTGCCATTACTTTTCTAACAACAAGAATTTTGCGCTTCTCTTTCATTGCCTTTAACAACAACTTCTGCGCAACAAATACGCTTTTCCCGCTACCCGCCCCGCCATAATAAACCTCATATCTCTTTTCATAGCTGTGAAGATAAGATAAATAAGTATCATTAAACAAGCCGCGCGGCAAGTTCAAACTAATCTTCAATGATATTCACACAGATTTCTGTATCTACACTGGCTTGTACTTTTTCTATGTATGCGCCAAGTGTTTTCAATCGCATGTCACATGCTTTTAGCTTTTGTTCAATCGTGCTTTGCGGATTGCGCATTACATCCGTTACCAGCTTCAAACATTCTTGAATATCCGCTATATCATCACGAATGATTTTATTATTCAGTTCTTCTAAATAATCTTGTACTTTCTTGCTCTTAAAAAGCAAAAACGGATTGTCACATGAATTTTGCGCATATCCGGCAAGGGGGGGGGCGGGCCGCTTGGCCCGCCTTACCAGTGCGCATGTATTCTTCGCAGAATTTCTTCTGCTTAGCTGAGATACCGCACACCATGTTTTTCTATCATCACCTTTCTCATTGTATCAACTTGTTTTTGAACACATTCTGTATTTCTATGTGCTATTATGTAATTATCTGTTGCTATATCCCCGACACATTTATTATACATTTGCGGTTCTCCACCATTAAGACAGATAAGAAAATCAACAAATTGCGCTGTATAATATATAAATTCTTCAATCTCTTTTTTATCAGCTTTGTCATCGAGAAGTTTTAAATACTTATCACATTCTTCGTCTAAGCCGTCCTCATCGTCTATAACCACTTCTCTTATAAGCGCTTTAGCCTTATCTGCCCTGATATTATACTTTTTCCCATATTTATAAGCATTATCTTCTCTGTCATAGAATTTACCCGTTCGCATCTCGGTAAAATGTTCCACAAAATACATACGCAATTTCTGAAAATCATACACATAGAATTTTTTATTCTTAGTATCAAAATACCATAGTTCATCCGCATTAGACGTATAAGCCCATCCTAATTCATTTTTTATTTTACCGTACTTTCTTCTTGCTGTTCTATATTCCAAGAAGAGATTACCGTATTTCCAACATTGATTGTCTTGTTTTACCTCGCAACGGACAAATTGTTTGTTGCTGTCATAGTTCCAAATACCGTTTTCAGGTTTATTGATAACAAGAAAATCCGTATCGACTTTTCTTGAAAACTCATCATTAACAAGTGCTATTGCGTTTTGTTTGTGAATCGAGAGAAACATAAGTTCTCCCAATTTACCAGTGTTAAACTTTTCATCAAATGAGCTATTATTATTCGGCATAGTATTATTTACTCCTGTGTTTGTATTTTGATTTGATTGATTATAATTTTTCATAATCTTTTTCCTCCTAAAATATTTATATGACGTTGTTAAATGCCGTAAATTATGTAATATATTACCTATTTGAATATACAGTATCTTCATGTATTTTTTGCCTTGAAGAGAAGATACCCCTATTCTCTATTTAATATCTTATTACTGCACTTGTATTGTCTCTTACGCATTATAAGCGTATGTGTGTATATGCCCTTATAAGCATATACACACACATACGCTACTTTAAGCATTAACAAGAGACAATACAAGCTATGCGTAATACAGTTTCAACTAAATAATAGTTTGGAATACAAGCTTATAGATTTGTATGCTTATAAGTATACATATATAATAGAATGTTAAAAGGGCAAATCATATACTTCCACAGGTAAAGTTGGAAGATAGCATCCTAGTTTTTCTTTTATAAATTCTTCGCCATAGATATAACTATAATCAGTATATATCCATCCTAAAGTATCGCAAGCTCCCCAATAATCTCCATCAACAAGACATTTTCTAAAATCATTTAAACGTCTTTCATCAAAATGCTCTCTTAATTCTCCTAAGTTTGCTTCAAACTCATCTAAGCTCTTATATTCTTGCTTATAATCTTTACCAGCTTCTTCTACATGCTCAGATTTATTACCATCTTCAGATATAGTGTTATTTTTATTTTCTGTATCTGTTATAGTTATTGTTGGGGTATTTGTTGGAGTTATAGTATCTGTTATAGTATCTGTTATAGTATCTGTTATAGTATCTGTTATAGTTATTGTTGGGGTATTTGTTGGAGTTATAGTATCTGTTATAGTTATTGTTGGTTCTGTCGGGTTCTGTCGTGTCGTTCTGTCGGGTTCTGTCGGGTTATGTCGTGTCGGTATAGCTTCTGCTTTGTGTGACGATGGTTTTCGACTTTCTTCTAATTTACGTTCAACCGTTCTTACAGAACATCCTAATTTCTCCGCTATATCTTTATTAGACAGCCCTTGATTTTTCAACATAACTACATCTTCTATCCTTGTTTGTTCTTGTGCGCCGCCCTTATTACCATCTTCTTTGGATTTATTATACTTTTCTTTTGTAGTAACAAACAGCCTTTTGTTACTCATATATATAACCGAAAGAATAGGGTTTGTATCATCGTCTGGAATTTCTTCGTTATAAAAGCCAAAGTCTAAAAATTTTGTAAGCGCTTCTAATTTTTTCTTGTCGTTTAACTTAGAGGACATAATTGCCCTATATGTACTTTCATAGAGTGGCGCACTGTCTTTAATTGGTTTGTCTTTTACATAATCAATCATATTTTGTTATACTCCTTATTTGATTTATTTTTTCTTTCAAAGTTTTGTTTTCTTCTTTGACTTCTTTGAGCTTTAAAATATCGTTTGATAATGTTTCCCACCGCCTTTCCGCTATATCAAGCAATTCATTTGCTTTTGGGCTATTTGAACGAAAATCCCCCTCTGTCCCACTTATCAGCACTAGAAAGGAATCAAAGAATTTTAGGCGCTGTGCGTCCGTTAATTGCTTAATGGATTCTGCTAGTTCCTCGTCTATTGCTTTTAAGAGAGAAGTAGTTTCCAGATTTTCAGAGATGTTCGTTGTAAATTCCATTTTTGACACTCCATTCTTAATAATATATTACAGTTAATATGTCTCTATCAACTGTATATATATTATACCATTTGAACGGCAATCGCGTCAAACAAAACGGCTTATAGTCCGAAAATTTTAGTGTAAAGTCAAAAAATCAGAGTGAATTTAGATTTTTCACATATTCATCAACGACTTTTGTTAGTGTCGGTGTTCTGTTAAATACCCAAGCATACAATTTAGGATTCCACTTGTTCGGGACTACGCCCACACAGCGCTCCCCCGCTTCTTCAAGCTGTTGTTTCAATTTGATTCTTGTACAAACAAACTTGTTTGTTCTTTCAACGTTCGTTCTTGTGTCCATTTAGTTTTCCCCCTTTTGGCGTTTCTGCTTCACGGCATAAATAATTACTTGTACTGCCAAACAAATAAACAATATCAACACTACTACATTAAGAATAAAACTAAAAATATTAAGTGCCGTTATTATATGTTCCATGTTGTTTTTCCTCGCTTTCTATAATTTGTCTAAAACAAAAAGACACCCTAAGAAAACGGTTATCTCTTAACATGGATAACTCATTTTCTCAGAATGCCTTTGCTTTTATATATTTAGCTTATACTTGTTTCCATAAGATATTGGCGCTTATTCTGATGTTATCATATCCCCCCATATGTCATAGTAAAATATGGAGTCATTTGAATAATATTCACCATCAAAGTCAAGTGTTACGATGTAACATCTGAATTCGCCATTGATATAGCATTCCCCAAATATGGTATATTTTCCTGTCCCTCTTTCATACACAAAATCGCAATCATCATATTTTAGGCCACGATAGCCTTCGTCTTTAAAAAAATCAACAGAATACTGGCTATCAAGATTGCGCATAATTGAATCTTTTGCGCACTCAAAAAGTGCTTTGTGCTTCTCATTATCGGTTATACGGTTTATAGGCTGATAGTGTTCATAATCTCCGGCAACATCATTTCCGTACTTAAAATATGTGAGTGAATAGTCACCCTTATCGGATATATATTCTTCATACAAATCATAATAATGTGTTATTCTTTCAGGTATAAAAGAATAATCTCTGGCAAGTGTCACTATTGCCAAGTTCTCTAGCATACTTCTATCTACATAATTATAATTTAAAGATGTAATATCAGTATAATCTCTCCATATCTTGTGAACAAACTCCAAATATTCAAGCGCTTCTTCCTCGATTTTGTCTGCTTCATCAGCATAATCAGAAGTACCTAAAGCACCGGTTTTATCTATAATTTCATCCACATCAACAAGTGGGAGGCTATACATCTTTTCATATTCTGAAAGAAGCTCTTGGTACAATTCATTATACCGCGCCTTTTCCGCTTCTATTTCCGCAATTCTTTGGCGTTCTTGTACAACAAAACAGGCAATCACTATAAGTACTATCACAATGGCAACAAAAATTTTAAGTAATATGTCTTTTGTTTTCTGATTCATTTTATACCATTCCTCCTAAAAAGTATGAAGTAATAGTACCATATTTACCAGAATTTATCAAGATTCTATTATTTTTTCTTCTATCTTTCCTATATATTTTTAGCGAGTTTTTATTTTGGGCTATCAAAAATGACATAGTAAAAGTATGTGGAAAATAGGGGTGAAAATGAAGTTCTATTTCAAACCTTTTTACGTTCTAATGTTTTTTGTATGTTAATTATTCTAGCACATTCATTACAGTATTTACGTCTGTTACCCTTTACGCGAACCATTTTACCGCACGAAGAACATTCAACATATCGCCCCTTACCAAGATAATTATGATAGTAAGCATAGATATTGTCAAAGTCATTAACTTCAATGACGGTTGGAGAGTTGGAAGCATCTACGTTGAATAAGATTTCAAGGTTGGAGTTTCGACAAACACGAATGAATCCGAGTTGCTCTAGACGGCGGAGGATGAGATAAAGAACCTTGGGGGAGGATAGGCCGCAGGATTTGGTGAATTTAGTTCTTCTCTTCCTATATATTTTTAGCGAGTTTTTATTTTGGCCTATCTAAAATGACATAGGAAAAGTATGTTGAAAATAGGGGTAAAAATTGAGCCAAACTAAGGGACATTTTAAAGGCAAAAGTAAAAGCCCCTACTTCCTGTCGAAAGTAAGGGCTTGAAAATATAACTTAGTAGTAGCTTTTGATTTTGTTTAAAGGTGAAAAATTCTGGTATTGTTTTTGTAAATCCTGCGTTGTCAAATCCAAATAGGCTTGTTCTGTTACCTTTACGCTAGTATGTCCTAATATCCTTGACAGGGTATAAATATCGCCGCCGCTCATTAAAAAGCGTTTCGCAAAGTTATTGCGGAATGTATGCGGGTGGATTTGTTCCAAGTGGATTCTTTTACAATATTTCTGGATGTTCGCGTCAAACTGATTCACTATTAGTGGATTCCCGTTTCTGTTACAGAACAGCAAATCCGTTTCGTATACCCTATCTTTATATTCAAGCCAGCGCCGAAGTTCTCGCGCCATTTTTGTTCCGAAAAATACATATCTATCCTTTTTGCCTTTTGTGTGTTCAGCGGGAAGAAAGATTGTATGTTCGTCTATCTTCAAATCAGCTACACTAATTGCTAGACATTCGCCTACCCTCATGCCAGTATCAAGCAAAAGCTGGATGATGATTCTATCCCGGAATTCTATGAATTTGGCAATATCCAAGCTATCAATAAGTTTCTGAAATTCTTTGTCCGATACAAAAGCTAATGGCTTGCGTGTGGTTTTGATAAACATGTTTTTCTTGAATGGCGTATCATGTATAATACGTTCTTCTACCATCCAGTTAAAAAAGGCTCGTATATTCTTTAGAGTGCCGTTAATCGTGGACGCTTGAACATCGTCCCCGTAGTCTTTGCGGTGTTGCGGCCTATTACTGATACGCGATTGATTGTTTGTTGTGACGGTGTATTTGCCGCGTTCCTTTATGTACTGGATATACTTCCTTAGAACATCGGACGTTACCTTTTTTTCGTCCTCTATGCCCTGCTCGTTCAGGTATTTGAGCAGTAGCAATAGCGTGTGTTGGTAATTTTGTACCGTCCTTTTAGACAGTCCCTTGTTCGTACACACTACTAGAAAATCGTCGATTCTGCGTTCTACCATAGTCAAAACATCCTTTCTTTTGATAGCCAACCTACCCGGAAAGTATGTTTGGTTACAAAAAAATAGTAGGTTGGTAGTTTTTGAAAGCTAACCCAACCTACTACATGAAACTTATGGTAAAACTTTTCAATCGAAAATCATAAAAATGGCCTTGCGTTGCGGTTTTTCGGTTGTAAAGTCAAACGAAAGTAACCTGCCCTGCCGTCTGCGCCACACCAAAACCTACCGAAATGGCAGGTGGGTGCCCTGCCGGAGTTTCACGCTCCCTTCCTCCGCTTGCGGCCAAGGCCGGGCGGGAGGTCTGCGATCCCCTCACATAGGACTCCGGGCTCCCTTTAAATGGTTAGTAGGATTAAATATATGGCGCATCAAATCGCACAGGGCAGGCTGCCTGCCGGTTTATTGGCCGCCGTTGAGGTCGATGTCGTACAACTCCTCCAGACGGCGCGCGAACATGTCGCTCACCTCGTAAAGCTCCTCATCGTCATCCACAACGTCCAGATATTCTTCGCCGTCCTCTTCGCCCACGCGCATGATGATGAGGTTTGCGTCCTCCTCCAGCTGCTCCGTGGAATCCTCGGCATAGGGCACCACCGCCAGGTAGCGCTCGTCGTTGTAATCGGCGGCGTCGATCACTTCAAAGCTGAACTCCTTGCCGTCTTCATCCGTCAGGGTGATGAGGTCCGGGGAGTAATCGTCCAGTTGTTCGTCCTGAGGCATGGGAATGATCTCCTTCACTGCTCGTCGTTCCTGTTTCTGTTTTTATTGTACCCAATCCGGCGCCCGCCGTCAAGCATGCCCCGTAAATTTACAGTTCATTCACTTCTTTCCCTCCGGGTTTGTGATAAAATAATTTCAAAGCCAAAGCCCGCGCGCACATGCCGTGAACGCGCTTTGCGCTGCGGCCTGCAAGCTCCGTTCACACTGCCGCGCAGGGCGGCGGAGCGTAAAAAACATTCTTTTATCTTTATCCGGTATCCGGGCGTTTGCGCCCGGATACCGCCGCACAGGGGGAAACAGCCTTGACCAAACGTATCTTTATCACCTTTTGTGCCGCAGCCGCGTGCTGCGTGCTGCTGGGCGCCTGCGAAAGCGGGAGCCTCGCTGCCGCCGCGGGCAAGCGCACCCGTCCCGCAGACCTTGGCGAGCTCCAGTTCATCACGCCCGCCGAAGGCGACCCCATCGCTACGCTCTCCACAACGCTGGGCGATATTTCTTTTGTATTGTACCCGGATATCGCTCCCATGGCTGTGGAAAATTTTGTCGGTCTGGCCCAGCAGGGCTATTACAACGGCCTGTCCTTCCACCGGGTGATCGAGGGCTTTCTGGTCCAGACAGGCGACGCCACAGGTACCGGCGCTGGCGGCTCCACCATTTGGAACGGAAATTCTTATCCCAACGAGATCTCCGACCGTCTGCACCATTATGCCGGTGCCGTTGCCATGGCGCACGCCCCGGACGGTGCTTCGGGCAACCTGAGCCAGTTTTATATCGTGCAGAGCGCCCAGGATTCCGTGGATAAGACTCTGGCCAAAACGCTGACCGAGGCAGGTGTGCGCGAGGCCGTGGTAACCGCCTATCAGGCCGTGGGCGGCGCGCCTTATCTTGACAACCTGAACACCGTGTTCGGCCAGGTGTACGACGGCATGGACGTCGTGGACGCCATTGCCGCCGTGGAATGCGGCGAAGACGACCGCCCGCTGGAAGACGTCATCGTCAACAGCGTTACCATCGGCACTTATTCCGCCGCGCAGAGCGGCAGCACGCCCGCATCCGGCGCATCCGGTTCCGACACCCCCGCCAT
>ERZ791719.563-NODE-563-length-16207-cov-6.20623_pt1 | contig 16207 bp, 21 predicted proteins | sample MGYA00510338_ERZ791719 | MGnify/ENA primary metagenome ERZ791719 (study PRJEB30046, sample SAMN00715131) | human gut metagenome | study: EMG produced TPA metagenomics assembly of the A metagenome-wide association study of gut microbiota in type 2... | reverse complement strand
GTGTACCGCAATGTGCGCAGTATAGATTTCCCGCCAAAAGCGTCTTATTGTATGAACTTTGCGCGACACTTCGGCGCTGCTCATTTTCTTTTTTGCGCTGTTCCACGATCGCCATCGCATCTTCGTATATGGACTCCTCTATGATTTGCAGTTCGGGGATAAATCCCGATGTGTTTTCCTTGGCTATCATATAGCCTGTATATCCCCGGTGGCGCAGCATCCGCAGGACATGATTGGTCTGAAACCGTGCGCCGCCGTGCGTTACGATATTGCGTTCATTCAGCATCCTGGCGATCCCATGTGCGCTGTATCCTTCCCGTGCTACCTTAAAAAATATTTCCCGGACAATTTCGCCCTCGCGCGGGTCTATCTCCAGATCCTTTACCGGGCGGCCTTTTTTGTTCATTCTGCCCTTATAGACCGCACGGTAGCCGAACGGGACCGTACCGCCCATGTAGTGTCCATCCTCTACAATTTGTTTCATCCTAGTTTTGATGCGGACGGAAGTTTTCTGCGATTCACTGGACGCCTGCCAGAATCGGATGTAGTTGAGCAGATCGTCCACATTACTGTCAAACCGCTGCTCACCCTCCACCGTGCTCCACACAGATATCCCCTGTTCTACAAACCATTTCAGTACAAACGGCGTTTCGTTATCCTTTCGGCCCAAACGGTCGAACATGAAGACCAGCAGGATATCAAACTCCTGTTTTTCCGCTTCCCGCTTGATTTCCTGCAGTTCGTCTCGATCTGCCGCGGCGACCTTAAATCCTGAGACACCCAATTCCGCATGTTCCTTTATGATTGTCCAGCCTTTTGATTCCGCGAACTCATGACATGCTTTTTTCTGCATTGGGATATCATTCTCAGCCTTATCCACCTGCCCTTTTGTGGAAACCCGGTACAGGCAGCAGACGCGCGTTTTCGTTTCTTTTGCTTTTGTCAAATTCATTTTCTTCTAACTCCTTGCATATCGTTTGTACGATACACATTGGCCAATCTTTAATTGTCAAGGTCCGGCCTCTGGCGGTTGGTCACCAGTGTCCGAAGCGTTCGGCCGCTTTGGCACCCTTATATTACTATATATATGGGGAAAGCCCTATCACCAAAACGGAGAAAAATCGTCCAGTTTTTCTATCAAACCAGTGCAACAGCATCAGTTCACTGATGCGCATCGGCGTTCCGCATAAGCTCCCATAATCAGCGACAGAACTTTTTCCTCGGTTTCCGGCCGGTCCACCGCTGAAAACTGGATGACCGCTTTGTACTTGCCATACTGCTTCGTAAGCATACATTGGCTCATTGCAAATGTATTTTCCTGTTGTTCCATATCGGTTCTCCTCTGTTATAAGCTAAAACCGCTGCACAGAAAATCAATCCGTACAACGGTTTTGTTGATATATGTATCATTCAGCCATATAAATTTGTTACTCCATTGTCATCCCGCAAGTCTTTTTATTCGCGGCGGTGTTCATAGATATAAAAACGGACATTAAACCATACAAAAATTCAACAAGTAGAATTTTGTTGCAACCGCTGCGCGATGTCATGGTATAATAGGATGGTGCCATAGTCCTTACATTATTATATATAGGAGTATTCTGTCCCGTGAAAGAGCATTGTGAGATCCAGGCCACCAGCTTTGAGCGGATTCGGCCATACCGTATGAACGAAGCAAGCGAAAATGGCGAGGTTTCCGCCGCCATCGAATCTATGGGTAAGCACGGCTCGATCAACAGCTATTTTTATGTAAAGCCGTCTGCGCAACTTCTTGCACAACTCCCAGCATTTAACACTATGAAGTTTTTTCTTTCGGAAGGCGGATCCTGGAATCTCATTTTTTACACCGGCACTGACAAATACACGTGTCCTTTCCCAGCAGAAGAAATGGAAAAGCTATGCACAGCTCATGGCATCATCATCCATCATTGACATTTAACTGGGCGGGCGAATTAATTGCCGCCCGCCCGGTTATCTTCACTGCGTGCGCCCACAACGATGCATGCGTATGCCAGCAGTGCAAAAACAATTCCAACAACAATTACTGCTCTCCACATATTCACCCCTCCCTCTTCAATAAGTCCATCTCCAGAAGCAGAACAGATTTGCTTCTGAAGATGGCTTTTATTTTACAGCCACATTTGACACTACTCCCCTGACTGTCCGGGCATCCTATACTGTAGGTACTGGCTGGCACCATCATGGGAATCTCACCCCCGGCAGGATCTCTGCCGGCCGCCCCCTTTGCTTGCGGCTAAGGCTGGACGGAAGTATCATTGTCCTCTTTCCATGTCATTGCGCTGCACCCCGCCACAGGGTGCTTTCAGCGGACTGTATTCGCTCGATACCATATTCTGCGGTTTCAGTGGTCATTAACGGCCACCGTGGTTGTCTTCGCGCATCCCATTCGCGCTTGCCGGCCTGGTTTTACCCCTGGTTACGGCTGGAAGAGAATGTTCAGTATAGGATGGATATTCTGTTTTCAAAGTGCCGAGAGTTTCCCTCTCACTCCCTAGCCCTTGAGAAAGCCGTTTTTAACCACATTGTTTTTAAAATTATTCAAATTCAGCAAAATGCACAAAACAGCTGAGATTTTTTATCTCAGCTGTTTTGTATGTATACTTTTTATCCTTTTGATACTTTGGGGATAATCGACTTATATTTTTGCACCGCTCGATTTTTATGATTCAAAACTGTTTGCTTATCTAAAGACAGTATTTGCGCAATATCGCCTGTTGCATATCCCTCGGTATATAGCTCCACAACCCGATACTGCTGCTCGGTCAGACTCCTTAACCAGGAAAGGAGGTCGGAGCGTTCAACCTGATCGATAAGCCCGCCAATATCATCTTCCAAATCAGGTGAATGCATCGAATGACTTTCTTGAAAAAGCGTATCCACCCCTTTGGGTGGCCTGTCCTCTCTTTCACAGGCTGGCACTACATCGGTCCTTCTGTAAAAACGTCGCTCACCATTGAATTCCAGCCGATATGCTCTCGCTGCTTCCCTGATTTGCTTTCTCTGCATCCCTGCCTTCCTCATTTCGAGTTTGGCTGCTTTCCATTCTCTTTTATATTCCCTCTCTGCCATGGCATGATTATACTTCATTTTTACTCCTCCATCTGGTGTGAACTTGTTTTTGGACAAGGTCACACGGAGGAGCCCGAACCCAGATACTATATCCGCAGGTTACCACATCTTAGCACCTGCAAGTCAAATGGAATAAACGAAGAAAAACAGGCAAACATCCCTCTAAAAGAATGTTTGCCTGTTTTTGCCATCACAATGTCAGCCTAACTTTTCCCCACTATAGATCGTAGACGAACAGTTCAATTCTATATATAAAGACCTCCGATTAGCCCACTCATGTCGATAAGGTGTATTTTCATGTCGCTCTGGTAAATAATGTATAATAAAAATATCCATTTTGTATATTTCAGTATATTCAATATACACTTCAGTTGCTTTACCTCAAAATAAAAACAATTACACTTAATATATGGTGTAATGTACAATTGTCTGCTAAAATATATAGTGAGGTATATCGTGGAGCAATATAATGAACTTCTTTCCAATATCGGACAAGTCATTTTCAAGGAGCGAAAATCGCAAAAATTAACCCGAGCTGCGCTTGCCGAAAAGGCGGGATTATCCATTCAAACCATAAACAAAGTTGAGCATGGCCAAAATACTAATTTCAAAATCGAGACGTTTGTCGCAATTCTTAAGGCCTTAAATCTCAGTGCCGATTATGTACTCGGAAACATAATCGAAGATAACTCAATAGAGTGGGAAATCAACAGTCTCTCAGCGCGCCAAAAAGCTTTTCTTTTATCTGTTCTCAGAAGCTTAAAGGAATATGACAAAATGCTGTGAGGAGGAAACGGCATGCATGTAGCAATTTGCGATGATGACCTAATTTTCATTAAAGATTTAAAAGAAAAAATTATAGCATACTCTATTCGACATAATAAGGAAATTTTTATTAGCGAGTTCACAACCCTAGATGACGCAGCATTTCCACATGACAATTTTGATGTCATCTTTCTTGACATTCGTTTTCAGGGACAGAATCTTGGAATTGAGTGGGCAAAGCAATTGCGTATGGCTGGTGACAACACTCTCATTGTGATCTGTTCCTCTCTTCATAATCAAATCATTCATGGATATGAAGCTGAACCTATTCGTTTTTTATTGAAACCAGTTTCAGCATCTGATCTCTCTTCCGTTTTGGATGCCTGCTATCTGAAGTTGAACTTTCAGGGTAAAAAAATCATAATAAAATCCAATTTTAATGATGTCTTTATACAAATTTCCAAAATTTTTTATATTGAAAGTATCTCACGCCAACGTAATATCGTTCTAAGCACCGGACAAGCTGTTCCTACTTATGAGCCGCTTCAGAAACTATATGCTAAGTTAAATTCTGATAGATTCCAATTCACTCATAAATGTTACGTTGTCCAGCTTTCAAAAGTTGATAGAATTGAACAAAACTTTGTTTTTCTTACTAACGGAAAACAGATTCCTTTAGCGCGAAATCTTTCAGCTGGATTTAAAAAAAGTATGATTCGATTTATGGAGGGTCGAGCTTGATTGATGTTTTATTAGCATTTATTCAATGTTTTACCAACTTTTTAATCACATATCTTTTTTTGACCGGGATATTTGCTCATAGATTTCAGAATACATATGTGAGTATTACTATTGTTGCGATTCATTCTTTATTGCTCGCACTCATAAACAGCTTAAAACACCCCCTCTTAAATACTGTTATCTCTCTCGTTCTTGCTGCGCTAATGGTTGTATGTTTGTTTTCTGGAAAAATTAGTCGTTTAATATTCGCTGGTCTAGTTGCTGACGCAATTATTATTGGATGTGAATTCATTCCTTTAGCAATTCTTTCCGCTCTGGACCAAACAGACGTTTTTACACTTGTTAACACAACTATACAAAATGTTTCTTTTTCTTTCATAAGCACAGGTGTCTATTTCATTTTCTCCTCAATAGCCAAGTTTTTGTTCTATCGAAAAATTGAAAAGCTTTCGCCAAGCGAAAACCGTATAAATATAGCTTTGCTGCCTTTACCTATGCTCAGTATTGCCATCGTATATTACGTTATTTTCACTAGCAAAACTGCAGACTTATCTAATACAATGATTGTAAGCAGTATAATAATTGTATTTTTGCTTTTAGTCGTTAATTATATTGTATTTCTTAGCGATCAAGACTCACGAAAAAAATATGAATATCGATCTCAAATTGCTGAAATGCAGTTACAAAGTGAAATGAAAGAACTATTAATCTTGCAGCAAGAAAATCACATTCGCACTACAAATGCTCTAATTCACGATTTTATAAACCAATTGCGTATTCTGCAAGAACTTGCTTGTAACGCCCCAAATCTCAGTTCAAATGGCACCTTTTCCTCATATATCAATGATACTTTGTGCGGTCTATCAACGACTGAAGACTTTACAGAAATTACTTGTGATGCGCTCCGTTGTATCTTACTGGACACTTCCCAACAATGTCGCGAACAGAATATAAAATTAAAATCCGAAATTTATTACTCTGATTTTAATTTTATCGCTTATCAAGACATTTGTACTATTTTTTCCAATGCGCTTGATAACGCCATTCGCGAATGCAAATATGTCCAAAAGGCTAATAAATCTGCTGAAATCTATCTTTCCATCCAAAAAATGAACCAGATTGTATTCATCCAGATTTCAAATACAAAAGTTTCTGCTATAAGAGAAATAAATGGACAAATACAAACGACAAAAGATGATAGTAGCCCTCACGGACTTGGCCTGTCCAACATTGAACGCTCTATAAAAAAATATAATGGTACACTCGAAATAAACTATACAGATAATAAATTTATTTTAAATATTCTTTTTACTATACCACAGAACATTAGGCATAGCCGAGACCTTACTTAGGTCTCGGCTATTTTGATAAAATTCAAGCGACAAACTATAATTTTCTCTTTTTAGGTCTCTTTTTGTCAGTATATGCCATATCTACATAAAAATTGACTTTATCTACATAAATATATCCACTTGATATAATTTGCTATATACTATAAATACATCTTAAACAAGGAGGAATTAACTATGAAGCGAATCACAGCATTGCTACAAAAATTATTTCTTTCTGCCCTCATGAGTGCCGGTTTCTTTTATGCTCTCACCAATATTAACGTAACTTGCAGCGGACCGAGTTACCAAGCCGAGCCTCCAAAAGCTCTTGATGCTTTTAAACAGCACTAAGTAACAAATAAGGCTTAGCAGACCAATTGTCTGCTAAGTCTTAATTTATTATTTTCATTTTTAGTTTATATCTTTAACTAAGCACTGCAGGAGAAACTTTTCAATGTTCAAACAACTTATCGATAAAGCTATATACTTAAAAATTGTATCTTCCGAAAATCGTGAAATATATGAATATGGTATAACAAATTTATCCTATAGTTTACTCGTGTGGAGTATTTTTTTGCTTTCAGCCTTTCTTTTTGGTTTTTTTCCATCGGCATTATTTTTCTTGCTCACCCATATCCCTCTGAGAATATATGCGGGCGGGCTGCACTTCTCTACACGAATTAGATGCTTTATCGCCTCTCTCTTTATCTTTGCCGTTGTTTTATTCTTTCCTTTAGCATTCTCTTCTTTCAAACTATGTAAAGCTATAAATCCATTCATAATTCTTGGTCTGATAATTATACTATTTTTTGCTCCTGTAGAAGATCCTCGAAAACCACTCGAGATATCTGAATCTCTTCACCACCGCAAAATTTCACGGATATTGGGAATAAATTATGTTATTCTATACTTCATCTTCTATCTTTTTTCTTTTTTTCATGGCGCATACTTTATTGGAGCGGGAATTTTGCTGGTTGCTCTGCAGTTACTTACTGGGAAAATCCTCTCTCTAATAAAACTGTAAGCGTTAAAGGTATACTTTCATTAAAGTCAATTGACTCTTTTCTAAAGCCCCTGTAATTAGAGTCGAGATTTCTTCAGAATCTGGAATTATCATTGCGGAATCCCCCACATCTACAATAAAAACATCCTTTTCTACATACTTGTTCGTTTGCTGCTTTTTTAGCTGTATAATGTGTATGAAAGATGACGTATCTTTATACAATATGTGAAGCTTGCACAAATTTCAGCATCGTTTCACCTTTTCCATCCTTTAATACAGACAAGAAGCGAAAGAAGTGAGTCCGATGGTGTGAAAACAGTAAACCTAAAACCCAAAAGGAGGTTCTCTGCATGTCAAAAAATAAGACAGCCAAAGAGAAAAGACCTTGGCATATATTGATTTGGCTTATACTGTATCTTGCTAATCTGCTTGCAGCCCTGGCCTTCCAATATTTTTTCATTCATACATATTCCGCACCATTAACAGCGGAAAGTCTCGGGAGCATTTCGTATTTTAACGGGTGCGAAATATTGGACATAAGTGGTGAGGGTGTTCCCGATAACAGTTTGATTGGCAAAAGTTCGCCGGACTGGATTCTTTATAAAAATCAAGCTGGTGAAACTCGTGCTGTACGGATTGAATGGAATTTATATATGCCAAGATTCAGGATTGAAAAAAACAGTAATACGCTTATTCCAAATGAAGAAAGCTACACCTTTTCAATGCGGGACTTTTTGGGAAAAAACGAAGTTACTGTTGAAAATCAAGAGGCTATTGTTCAATTAAAGTGGTCCGGATTATTCAGGCAGCAGGGTTATATTCAGGGCATACATATGTTAACCGCTTTGGGATTGCTGCTTCTGGAGGCGTGGATTTATCTCCGTATTCAAAAAAAACAAAACGCATAATTACAGCAGTTACAACTGTCAATTGAACATTTTGAGTAGGAGGGTTTATAATGAAAAAGTTAGTATCGATTTGTCTAGTTTTAGTTCTAGCTATTGGCCTTTTAACCGTCCCCGCCTACGCACAGGACACTGAAGTTCTTCCTGCCGATTTGCAAATCCAATCTGGTGAAGACGCACTTGAACTGGCCTGCCAAATCTGGCCGGAGTACGAAGATAAACTGATGTGGAAAGATACAGTGCCTCTTGCACGTAACGCAGTTGCAGCAACAAATGAAGTTGTTATTGAGAAGACGCATCATCTGTCGGAAAATGAAAGTATTACATATGTCGAATATTCGAATGGTTTTGCAGCGGTATTTTCTAATTCGAACTGGGTCGAAGACAGCCATACTTCCGGTTCTGGATACGATGAATATCATGGCAGTTTTTTTGTTGCAAGTGGCATGAGTACAGCGCATTTATTAGGTTTTAAATATAGAATCAATCATTCGTCTTACGACCAAATCACAAGCTTCGGCACAATGACCACTGTAAAAGCAAATGTGCATGAGCATGGCAAAAGTGCGACCGAATCAGCATCCGGTTCTGCATACTACACTTTTATGGTGTACTTCGTTGACGATTTTGGAAATCTGTATGGAAGCTCCCTTGCGAATTTAACAGTAGGAAACAATAATTTCTCTTGGAGTGCAACTTGATTAATGCGGTAGATGGGTTCCGTGATGTCTGCCAGCCACTCGAACATTTCGGCGATATATGGCAGGAAATCCTGCTTAAGCTCTATGGGCTTGGCGGTGTCGAGCACCTTGCTAAAGCTACTGAAATCGCGCCGTTTCCTGTTGTGGCGAAGTGTGTCGAGGACTAGGCTGTTGTCGGTATATCCAAAAATTTTTTGCAACAGAATACTCTTTATAAATCTCTTCGATCGGATACTCGCAGAGATACCCTATCCGCTGGTAGAACATCACCTAGAACCGCACCGTGATGATTGCGTCTCAGTCAATATGTTCGTCCAGCATACGGAACAGCTTTGGCTTATCTTCCTCAGAGCCAACAGAGACATCATGGTAGATGTCCAAAAGTGACATCTTCACATATTCACATATTTATTTCGCATGACTTTCCTCCGGTTTTGCGCGTGTCTTTGGAGCTTTGCCTCTTGTAATTATACCACAAAACTGGATGGACGGCCGATATATCCGAAGCTCAGAAGCCGCATGATTGCTGCACTTTTCGAGTTTCACAATCAGCTAAAGGAGTTTTTCACATGAAACGACTAATTGCTTCTTTTTTTGCTATGCTTTTTATTGTTGCGGTATTCGCAGTGCCAGCTTTTGCTGCCGACGCTAGAGAACCGTCACCAGGCCTTATTTCTGAGCGAATCGTCACTGACGACGAGGGAAACACTGGTATTATTCGAGTGTATAAACTCGATGAAAACGGAGAAATTCCAGGGTATCAAACGAGAGCCGCACGAGTTTTGTACAATTCTTCAACATGGGTTTCAGCCTCTAATTGGAGCACTATCCTCTCTGTCCAAGAAGTTCAAGGTATGTTTAAAGATGCCGTTAACTGTTACAATAAAGGAACTGGTGCATTAACATTCAGCGTCGATGGCGGCGGTGTTGACCAAGCAGTTGACCCTGGGTATGCAGTTCAATTTATTGTTCCCAAAAAGTGGCTTTATGACGTTCGTGTCAAAGCCAATTGGAGCGATCATGATTCCTGGATAAAGGTGACCGCCGAATGAACAAGAAATCTTGTTCATATTCGACAAATCTTCGCATCTCAGCTTTTCTTGATTTTTCAGCAAATAGGCAACAGCGCAATTCCAGAATCACCGCATTACGATTTGTCTATATCTTCCTTGCTATCTGCCCATTTGGATGGATTGGAGCAACATTTTTTCATATCTGGAATACTCCAAATCCAGGAGGATTCCCTACTATTCAAGAATTCTTATTTGACCTTTTCTCGAATAATTGGGGCACAATAACATTATTTCTTTTCAATGTTTTAATATATCTTTTTGTATGTTTTTGGGGATTTATTTTACTCAAATACCAAACACATATAAAAACTACAATCCTTTTGTCAGCATTTTGGGGATTGGTTATAATGTTTTTGTGTTTGCATCCAAGCCTATTGGGGATAGATGTCCTATACATGGGAACTCGCCTTGAGTCCAATTTAGAGAGGTTTCTCTGGAGATTCGCACAACCGCAGTTGGCAGTCATCTTGTTTACTGCCCTTATTACTCTCTATTATTCCCTGTGTAAGAGGAGCCGTTCTCCACAATAGGTCGTACTTCCCCCTCCTAAAATTGGACGTGGGCCCCCTCATTATTAATGTCTCAACAAAACCTCTGTTTCTCTGGGAAACAGAGGTTTTGTGCTTAGTGCGAAATCGAATCATCTTATTTATTTCCATAGTGGATATAGCCGCACTTAAGCTCTATTGTATTAGTGACAATTTTTTCGTAACCATATGTGAGTACTCCGCGTGAGATTGCATACCGTGCCGTGACCGCTGAAATGGAGCAACTGTCCCGACAGGATTGAGCAGGCTCACCGCTGTCATTGAGCACAGCGGTAAAATGTAGATGCACATCACATTTTGTGGTGTCAATATCTACGAGGAGGTCACCTATATGACCAATTACCGCAAGATTCTCAGGCTTCATAGCCTGAGAATCAACAAGATCGAGATTACTGCAAGCCGTCTGTGTGCCCGGAACTCCGTGATTCCCCCCTGCAGCGGGCGGCGAACTGCGGTCTGAAATGGCCGCATCGGAAACGGATATCGGACAAGCAACTCTAGCAAACCATTGATCACTTCTAGACATGCAACGTGCAGGATACAATGTAGACAGCAAAGGAGCACGGCGTACCGACAACATCACTAATGCTAATCTGGAGTAGCTTTTCTTTACAGACAAATACAAAGTGACCAGATAATACAGCGAACCCGACTATTCACAGCTCCATCGCAAACTGTTCTTACCGAGCATGGCCCTAAACTCTACTGTAGGAGGGATATTGCACGACGATGCGCCACACGGCTTGCAAAATATCCAGTTTAGCAAACGATACCAGTGTGTTGATAGTGCATTGCAAAGGCAATCTATTCGTATCCAGCACAACCCTAGGGATGTGATACAGATGGACTTTGCCGGTGGTACGCTTTTCATACCTTGGGAAGATTAATCTGGGCTCTGCTGGTCAGTTTACCAATCAGAGCTTTAAATACAATACACAAAAGTTCTATTTTAGTATGGTTGGGCGTCTCTAATTTCCTGACAAGGTGCCACCTAACACTGTTCTTTCATACAAGTGTGGCTTTTCTGCGACAAGGTTGCTCAAAAGATTCGGCAACACATATGGGACTTGAATTCTGATCTATGTACTATATCTACATAAAAAAACACCTTTTCTACATAACAAAACCTCTCTCTTCACATCTATGTTATCATGGATTTACCAAAATAAATACCATTTTATAAAACGCTTTTTGCTATAATCATTTCTTTTAAATCTAACGGAAAACCATAGTTAACTAATCTTATATAAAGTATTTCTTTAGGACGTTTAAGAGATAACTTGAAAGCCAGCTGATTTACAACGGGGGAGGCACTATATGTAAGACATACTATTTGCTAGAACTCATCATTTCAAATTTACTTTTGCGTTCTATTCATCAATACTATTTTGTAACAATCGAGGAGTGATAGATTTATGAAGTTTACAAAATACATGTTCAACTTTCCTCATGAAGCGACAAAACAAATTCTTCTTTATAACGCATTTTCGGGTGCTCTAGCCTTGATAGAATCCGAAAAATGGGAAACTGTTAAGTACTGGCAACTACATGGTATAGATAATAGTGATCCAGACCTCATATCTGATTTACAACGTGGAAGTTTTATTCACGCGGATAGCGTAGATGAATTACAAGAATTAAAATTACGCCTATTTTCCGGTCGATTTTCTTCTAATGGATTCGGCATTACTATTGCTCCTACTTCAAATTGTAATTTTCGCTGCCCATATTGCTATGAAAAAGATGTATTAACTGACTGCTCTATGACGCAAGATGTGCAAGACGCCGTTATACAATTCATCAAGCAAAAAATAGGGACTTCGAAATCGTTAGGTGTCACATGGTATGGTGGTGAACCAACGCTTGCACTGGATGTAATTGAATATATTTCAGCAAATCTTATTGAATACTGTATTGATAATGGGCTCGATTACAGTGCCGGTATTATCACCAATGGCTACCTCCTAACACGCGAAACTGTGTCTTTGCTAAATAAGTTCAAGGTTCAGTTTTATCAAATCACACTTGATGGCAATCCTAGCGTTCACGATTCCAGACGATATCTCGCCGATGGTTCTCCTACATTTAATACTATATTACAAAATATTATTACATGCTACGATATTCTTCCCAAAGTTTCTTTAAGAGTTAATATTGACCGTACTAATCTCGATGCTGGTGCTGAAATCGCACAAATACTGAAGGATAAAGGAATCGGAGATAAAGTAACACCTTATCTTGGAAAGGTTACTAATGAGAATGGCAGTTCGGATCACTTGTGCCTTTCGGCGCAAGAGTTTGCAAAAAATGATTTTGAGTTCATCTCGTCTGATGTGACGAAAAGCAACTGGAGTTCTCGTTATCCAATACCCCGTAACAATTTTTGCGGTGCCGATTGTCTTAACTCTTTTGTTGTAGGGCCAACTGGTGCATTATACAAATGCTGGAATGATATTGGTCACCCTAATCGTGTTGTCGGTAGCCTCACTGATTCTTCGATTAAGGCTTATAGAGATATTATGTATCAATATCTTCTTTTTGATCCCACCCAAGATTCTAAATGTCGCAAATGCAAATTTCTTCCAATTTGCATGGGCGGATGTCCATATTTTCGGCAGAAACAAAGTCCTGATAATTGTTATGTATATCGTTCTATTCTAGAACATAACATCAAGTTTGCGGCACAACAACTTCTTAATGAACGTCAAAAAAATTCAGATGAGGAATTAATATGAACTACCTACTACTTCTTTCGAACGTTATCAAAACTAATACCACATGTCCGCTCTCTGGCGGAGGATATTCATGTATGTGTGACGGCGGTGCTATTTATTGTCCCTCGGTATGTATCGAATATTGCTCATGCAAAACTCAATGCTATTTTCTTGCTTGTGGATCTGGTGGAAGAGTCCATCCTGATACATATCATATTTTTTTATAGATGAAGGGATTTCTCCCACTCCACAGCATTAAATGGGTAACTAATTTTATGATTATGCATTTAGTATCTGGTATAGATCTAAAAAGCCTTTATTTTTGATAGAAAAAACACTTGACTATATGAGGGTGATACAATGTTCTATTTACTTTCTTCTTTACAGTCTCCACAATCACTATTAGGATGTACGTGTTATGGAAGTGGAAGCATATTGTGTGGGAATGCTTGTTTTGATTACTGCGGTAGTGATTGTACAAAACAGTGTGTATCTCTCTGTAATAATTTTTGTGGTACATATACCGGATGTCATCTTGGTGGGCGTACTGTTCCATTTAAAGCTAATTCATTTTAACTTTTTCATTCCGTCAAATTAAAACATTAAAGGCTTTCAAGACATTTTAAATATCTTTTAGGTTGGCGCTATCTGAAAGGAGTTACCGTTATGAATTATCTTATTCTACCTGAGAATTCAATTACGCCTTTATGTTTTCCTAAGTGCGGAGAGCAATGTACGCTTTACTGCGAAAAAGACTGTGCCCTTGAATGTGTAGATTTTTGTGCCGCACGCTGCGTTCGTTTATGTGGTGTTGAAGGTTCTTGTGGGCTCGGAGGCCGTTCACCAATCAATATCTTTAGTCCCATCTAGCTGTCATTGCGTGCTATTGATACCTTGTAAGTTTTCAAGTCCAACCTAATAGAGCTATCAAACCAAGGCCATTTAATGTAATGGCCTTGGTTTGATACCATTGGAGTTTTAATATTATGTCAATATATAAAATGTGCAAAAAATATCTTTCCACTTGTAAATTTCTCATTTCAATATATGCAATTCTTTCGATTCTAAGCTCATTTGTAAGTATTCTTCTTCCCTTTTATACAGGGACATTCATAGATGAATTGATTAAGTCTGAAAGCATCTTATTTATATTGACATATTGTATTATACTTTTTTTACTATCCTTTTTTTCACTTTTGATTAATTATATTATTAATCGGATTAATGTGAAAATTCAACTCAAGACCAGCTTTTTATTCAATACTGACGTTATTCGTCATATTCAAAGCCTTCCAATATTTTACACCTATGACAAAGATTTAACTTATCTTAATCAGCAAATTAACGGTGATGTCAACACTCTTCTTCTTTATTGTCTCGAAGTTTTCTCAACCACAATCAGTAACATTGTTCTCTTACCCACCTTAATAATTCTTTGTTTCATGTTAAACGCTTATATAGCTTTCGTTCTTTTAGGAATTATAATATTTTATTCGATTCTTTATCTACTGCTCCGTAGGAAATTATATTCAATTAATTTTTCTCTTCGAGAATGTCAGGCAAAATATTTCAGTAATCTTTTTGATCAACTGCAATTCATCAAATTCATCAAAACTTCCGGAATTACTTCATCTTTTTTAGAACGATTGGACCAGCCATATAAAGAGCTATCTGAAGTAACTTTACACAACCAAAAATTCCAATATGTATTTTCAGGAATTGATACATTCGTTTCTCTTCTAGCCCAAAGTATCGTATATATTATGGGCGCTATCCTTATTTTCTCCAATGAGTTCACAGTTGGTCAATTGACTATTTTCCTTAGCTACTTTAGTTTTTGTATGTCCATAAGTCGTTACTTTTTCAATTTTGGAAAATCATATCAAGAAACGATGGTTTCATATACACGTATTTTTGAAATTCTAAAACAAGCGCCTGAATGCAACGGCACAAAAAAAATCAATCAAATTCAAAAAATACATATTTCAAAATTTGTTTTTCAATATCCAAATTCTCATACCGAAATTCATATTCCTGAGCTCACACTAAAAATGGGTAATGCATATGGAATCACAGGTCCTAATGGTGTTGGCAAGACAACAATTCTTAATACAATTCTTGGATTATATAATAAAGAACTCCCCCCTAATGTATTGAAAATTAATGGCTTTTATTATAACGATATTGATTTTGAGTTTTTGCGCAGAAATTCGATTGCTACAACTGAGCAAGAACCCATTCTTCTCCCCGGTTCCTTACTTGAAAACATTTATTTATGGTCAAACTATAATAAAGATACATATGTATCCAATCTGTTTTCCGATTTTAACCTAGATCATCTTTCATCTATATCTACTACAGATGTTTCATCCAGTTTATCTGGTGGAGAAAAACAAAAAATTGCTCTTCTGAGATCTTTTTCCAAAAACGCCAGTTTAATTATTTTAGACGAACCATCTTCTGCTCTAGATTCTCAATCAAAAAAGCAGTTAGTATACTATATAAATGCTACAAAAAAATCCAAAATATATATAATAGTAAGTCACGATCAAGAAATATTGTCTTGTTGCGACTATCTAATTGATTGTCAAGGAGGTTCAATTGCAGAATGAAAAAGATTGCTATCCTATTGTCTATTTTGATTTGCCTATTTAGTGCTTCATGTTCATTACCACTACACTCATCATTTTCCAATAACACTCACTCTCCAATCGAAACTCCCCACGACAAAAGTTCAGTGTCATCATCAGAAAACATTGATTTTTCGCAATTTTCTATTTTACAAAATATAAAAGATGGAGTTCCTATAAGCGATGATATGCTCCTTGAGTATCCTCATATATATTCAGCAATCAAGAAAAAAATATCTGTAGATGATTCATCTATTACGCTTGAAGTCAGCGAATTTTCCGGCATATTACATATTGCGAAATTATTTTCAGAAAGCGAAAACGAATATTCAGTTACGCTGCTTAATGATAGTTCAAATCTGAATCTCGCTATTATTTCTCCAGATAACTCTATTTTTCATCTTCCTATGAATTCCGAAAACGTCAGCATCACGCTACAGTCTGGAACAAGTTATCTTGTCTTGTTCGGACACAAGGGTTCTGGGAATCTTACAGTAAATACTCCATCTCAAATATCTCTTAGTATCCTTTGACATTTTGAGTATATTCTATGAAATTCATAACCAACGTCACTTTCCAACGCACTCTATACTGCATTGGATCGGTTCACATGATTGTCTGATATATCACTCCCAAATCACCCCATTTTACAAAATGTAAATATTACTGCTTTTAGCCCCGTTGGCTCTCCAACGGGGCTGCTTTT
>ERZ791719.559-NODE-559-length-16333-cov-3.48102_pt1 | contig 16333 bp, 9 predicted proteins | sample MGYA00510338_ERZ791719 | MGnify/ENA primary metagenome ERZ791719 (study PRJEB30046, sample SAMN00715131) | human gut metagenome | study: EMG produced TPA metagenomics assembly of the A metagenome-wide association study of gut microbiota in type 2... | reverse complement strand
TAATCGTTCCACGAGTGTAGGTTCCCCGTTATTCTCCCGAAGGGTCTCTTGGGCTGTCAGGCTGGCGTTCGTGGCTAGACAAAGCAAGAAAAGTAGAAAATGTTTCTTCATACGATAGATTTAGTTGGTAACAGACTACAAAAGTACAAACTGTTTTTGGATATCGATTTGAGTGCGGTTGGATTAATGAGAAAACCCGGCGAACCATGATGTCGGCCGGGTCTCTGCTCTCTGTAAATTTGTCAAGATCTTCAGAGTGTTTGCTCGATAACTTGAGCCGTACGTTCTATTCTTTTGCCAATATCGCGGAGCGCTTGTAATAACGTCTGCTTTTCTTCATACGTGAATTGTACCTCTTTGCCATGGATCATTAAGCCGTTTATACGTTGGCTCAACCATGCCCTGCTTTTGTTGAAATAAGTACGTGCGATATAAGACCAAGAGATCGATTCATATATACCGTCAAGTTTGTTTCTGAGAACGTTGTCGATTAACTTATCGGCTCTGGCGCAGGCATCATTTGCCCCTGCGATAAACGCTTCGTTGACCAACTGTTTTTCTTCGTCACTTTTAGAGTCGATAAACGCTGTTACTTCAGAGCGGAAAGCCTTGCGCTCTTCATCTGTATCCAGAAGCATGAATTTACTTTTTAATGTTTCCAGTTCTTGATTGAGTTGATCGTAATTTGCCATATGTTGTTCTGTTAAAAAGTTCCAGTGAAAAGATCTTTTAGAAAGTACTCCTTTAGGAGTACTTTCTGTTAACCTTTCAACTTGAGTAACAACAATAACCTGTCTAAATGCAGGTCTATTTGCTTTTCAAGTTCCCCTTCTGAGGTTTTTTGCGCTAAAATATCCCAGTAGAGAGAATAGAACAGAAGATTTTTCTTTTCATGTTCTATCAGAGCCTTTAGCTCTTTTTGGTTATCATCCATCTAAAAGATCTTGACCTTACAAAGGTAGGTAAACAAATGTTTATCAACAAGAGGTTGTCGATTTATTTTATGCTCCCGATAGTATGATCATAAATACTTTATGCCTAGGTTCCGCTTTTTTTACCTACTTTTGTACGAAAAGAAGAGTAGTATAAGTATGATTAAGGCAGTATTTTTTGACATTGACGGTACGTTGGTAAGTTTCAAGACGCATAAGCTACCGGACTCCACGGTCCGGGCCTTGGACCTGTTGCGAGAAAAGGGAATCAAGGTTTTCATCGCTACCGGCCGCCAGTTGCAATCTATCAATAACCTCGGGACGCAAGAGTTTGATGGCTATGTTACCTTGAACGGAGGATATTGCTTGGCCGGAAAAGATAAGGTTATCTATAAACATAATATCCCGTCGGAGGATATAGAGGCGTTGATCCGCTATCAAGAGAATGAGGAGGCGTTCCCGTGCGCCTTGGTGGAGGAAGATGGGATTTACCAGAACTACGTGGATGATTCTGTGCGACAGCTTTACGACATGCTAGACTTCCCTCATCCTCCCTTGCGTCCTTTGCGTGGCAACGGGGGTAAGGAAGTATACCAGCTGATAGCCTTTTTCTCTCCCGGCCATGAAGAACGTATCATGTCCGTCTTGCCGCATTGCGAGGCTACTCGTTGGAACCCGCTATTTGCGGATGTCGTGCCGCGGGGGAGCAGTAAGGCGGTAGGGATCGATAAGATCATCGAGTATTACGGGATCTCGCTCCACGAGACGATGGCTTTTGGCGATGGAGGCAACGATATGGCCATGCTTCGCCACGCCGGGATCGGGGTAGCCATGGGTAACGCCGGCGACGAGGTGAAAGAGGCGGCGGATTACGTGACCGACTCCGTAGATGACGATGGTGTCATGAACGCTTTAAGACATTTCGATGTTATATAAATAAACAGTTTAATAACGCTAAATCACAAACGCTATGATTGATGAATTGGTAAGCTATAATCGTGAGTTCGTAAAGAACAAGGGGTATGAGAAGTATATCACGAATAAATATCCCGATAAGAAGATCGCCATCGTGTCTTGCATGGATACCCGGCTGACCGAGTTGCTACCCGCCTCCTTGGGCATCAAGAATGGAGACGTGAAAATTATAAAGAACGCGGGGGCGATCATATCCCACCCCTTCGGAAGCGTTATCCGGAGCTTGATGGTGGCGATTTACGAGCTTGGGGTTGTAGAGGTAATGATAATCGGGCATACCGATTGCGGAGCCAAGCACATGAATAGCTCCGAGATGATCGAAAAGATGAAAGAGCGGGGAATTCCGCAGGAACGAATAGATATGATCCGATATTGCGGTATAAACTTCGAGTCGTGGTTGCGGGGATTCGAGACCTCCGAGGCTTCCGTGCACGAGACCGTGGAGCAAATTCGGAATCATCCGCTGATTCCGTCGGATATAACGGTAAGAGGGTTTGTAATAGACTCTGTTACAGGTGAATTAACGCCGGTGGAGTAATCCCCGGCGTATTTAGACTTATTTGCACAATTCATAAATAATCGAAAAAATGAAATATTTTATTATGTTCTACAACATTGTTTCGGATAAAATGGTTATCTTTGTAACGAATTAAGAAAGAAAGATCGTTTTAGGATTATTTATTAACGGCTTTCCAAGCGTGGGAAGCGTAAAACAAAAAGATTATGATGATGAGAGAAAATGAGAAAAGCCTTCGTGCTTTAGCGATGTTGCGTTATCAAGCAGATCGTTACCAGTCAGCTGGCAATGGTGCCATGAGTCAGCGATTAAACGCTGAGATCCGTCGCCTTATGAGCGAAATGAGTGTAGATGCGGATAAGAACTAAAAGACCGCGTCTTTTTTAAGTAAAGAATTAAAGTAAGAAATAAATTAGATGTCATCTCTTACCTCCGTTCAAAACGGAATGGTGAGAGATAGGAAATGAGGATTACCTTTGGCGATACGGCCGGGTGAGCCTTTTTTTTGTGCCCTTTCCTTTCCTTCTCCTTCGCATATCAGGGAAATTACTTATATTTGTGGATGAAAAAGCTAAAACAATAATCATTTGAACACAAAAACGATGAAAAAAGCAGGATTACTCTTAATGTCGCTGGCATTAAGTACGGCTCTTTGGGCGGAAAGTCCGGAGAAGAAAGGTTTGGACGTGATAAATAGATCGACCGCCGAGGCGCATATCGGTTTCTTGGCCGATGATGATCTGGAGGGCCGTGAGGCCGGTTTCCGTGGAGGCCGTATAGCGGGCGATTATATCGTGGCGAACCTGAAATCATTGGGTATCGACCCTGTAGGAGACTCTTATTACCATCCGTTTGAGGCTTACCATATGGAACGCCAGAAGAGAGGGGCCCGCTGGCAGGTGCAGCCGGATTCCATAGCGGCTATCAAGCAAACCGGTGTTTTCCAGAAACTTTCCTTGAATAATATCTTGGGTAAGATAGAGGGCAAGAACCCGAGTGAGATCGTGATCGTCGGCGCTCATTATGACCATCTGGGTATCGACCCGATGCTGGATGGCGACCAGATCTATAACGGGGCGGACGATAACGCTTCCGGAGTCTCTGCCGTTTTGCAGATAGCGAGGGCTTTCCTTGCCACGGGCCAGCAACCGGAGCGAACCGTTATATTCGCTTTCTGGGACGGCGAGGAGAAAGGGCTTCTCGGATCGAAAGCCTTCGTTCAGTCTTTTCCAGAGATAAAGAACGTGAAAGGATATTTGAATTTCGATATGATCGGCCGTAACAATAACGAGGCGAAGCCTACCCATGTGGTTTATTTCTATACAGAGGCGCACCCTGCTTTCGGCGATTGGCTGAAGAACGATATCAAGAAATACAACTTGAATCTGGCACCGGATTATCGTCCGTGGGATAACCCGGTAGGAGGGAGTGATAACGGTTCCTTCGCAAAGATAGGTATCCCTATTATCTGGTATCATACCGACGGGCATCCGGATTACCATCAACCGAGCGACCATGCCGACCGGATTAATTGGGACAAGGTGGTGAATATCACGAAGGCCTCGTTCCTTAATATGTGGTATATGGCGAATGAGAAAGATTTTTAGAGATTATACGTCTTTTTCAATAGAAGATATCTAATAAAAGTAAGTTAACTTCATCGGCGAAGTAAGTTAACTTACTTTGGCATTTTAATTAACTTACTTTGCCGATGAAGCTGGCTTGCTTTTATATTCTGAAAAAACGCTTGAATTACTGTAATTTCATATCTTACCGCGGATACTTAGTTCTACATGAACTCAAGTCGATTTTAACTTAAAATCGTTTATATTTCTAATTTTATATTGTAAAACATAAAAATAAGGGAGGATTTATTTAATTATAATAACACAATGTAATGAATATTTCATATCTTTGCCTCCGATATAAAATGTGCTAGGTATTTTGGCGCCAACTAAATAAAACAACTTCTACTTAAGAAAAGTTCATGTAGGACTCCGATAGTTAGCCCATTTTTTATTTGAACTTAATTACGCTAGAACTCAGGAGTGAGTGTATGTATGTGAATAATTTTAAAAGACAAATGTTTCGCCAAGACATTGTCTAATTATTTATTAATAAAACCATCAGTTATGTTGAAAAACTTTAAACCTGTCAGCTTAATTCTATGTGCGGGTGCGTTATGCTTCTCGGGAAGCATGTATGCCAACATCGCACCTGTTGAGCAAGGTACCTCTATCTCCCAGCAAAACGGGAAAGTAACAGGTACAGTGGAAGATGATTTCGGCCCAGTGACCGGAGCGTCAGTTGTCGTGAAAGGAACGTCTAATGGAACGATTACCGATATGGACGGTAATTTCACCTTGGATGGCGTCAAGAATGGTGATGTAATCCAAATCTCATTCATTGGTTACTCCACCATGGAGCTTACGTATACCGGTAAGCCAGTAGGCGTTATCAAATTAGCGGAAGACACCCAGAAATTGGATGAGGTCGTGGTTACGGCCTTGGGTATCAAGCGTGAGAAGAAAGCGTTGGGATATGCTACGCAAGAATTGAAAGGAGACGAACTTGTAAATGCACGGGAAAGTAATATTGCGAATGCGTTATCTGGTAAAGTATCGGGTTTGCAGGTAGTTCGTTCTAGTAGTGGCCCTGGCGGTTCTTCAAAAATTGTATTGCGTGGTAATAATTCATTAACTGGATCTAATCAGCCGTTGATTGTTGTCGATGGTATTCCAATGGATAACTTTACTGGAGGAGTTGATGATGCTTGGGGTAATAGCGGCGTGGATATGGGTAATGGTTTGTCAGATATCAACCCGGAAGATATCGAATCCATGAACGTGTTGAAAGGAGCTTCAGCCGCCGCGTTATATGGTTCTCGTGCAGGTAATGGCGTAATTTTAATTACGACGAAATCGGGTAAAAAGCAAAGTGGATTAGGTATTACTGTAAATGCCGGAGTTACAGTGGAAAGCATGTTTTTGAAACCAGAATTACAGAATACGTATGGTCAGGGTACAAATGGCATATATAATGTGAAAGACCGTTCAAGCTGGGGGCCTGTTGCCGATGGTTCCGTAACAATTGATCGCTGGGATGGGCAGAAAGTCCAGATGTATACTTATGATAATATAGATGCTTATTTCCAGAAAGGAACTTCATTCAATGAAGGTGTATCTTTTCAGCAGAGCTATGATGGGACGGCGGTATTCGCCTCAATTAATCGCTCTGATGATAAGGGCATCGTTCCGGGTGCATCATTAAATAAAACGTCTCTTACTTTGCGTGGAACAAGCGAGTTCGGTCCGGATAAAAGATGGAAATTAGATGCAAAAGCCAACTATTTAAATAATAACGCAAAGAATCGTCCAATCCAAGGTATTAACCAATCGAATGCCTTTAGTACGATCTATAATTTACCACGATCGCTGGATATTAGGGATCTGGAGAACTGTTTGGACGAAAATGGAAATATGATTTGGTGGGATACCGAGAGTACTCCCCAAGAAAATCCGTATTGGATTAAAGATTATAGAACAAATCAAGACTCTCGTAATCGTTTGTTAGGTACAATTTCTCTTTCTTATAAGATAACGGACTGGTGGAACCTCGAGCTAAAAGGCGGTACGGACTATTATACGACTACGACTACAAATAAGGTATATTCTGGTGGTAATGTGAATCCGAAAGGGCGTTACTCTGAGAAGTCGGAGACTTTTTATGAGAACAACTATAGTTTCTTGACTACCTTTAAGAAAGATAACCTTTTTAGCAAGTTTGGTGGTTTTGTGACCGTGGGTGGAAACTTGATGATGCAACGCCGTAAGAAATTAGAGGCTGGTACGGGTGATTTATTGATCCCGAATCTATTTGCGATGTCTAATGCCGCTGACAAGAATAATATGACGCATACATCTGAAGATGTACAGCGCAAGATGAATTCTATTTACGGTTCTTTGCAAATGAACTGGGATGGCTGGCTGTTTATGGATATTACGGCTCGTAATGACTGGTCTTCCACTATGAGTAAAGAAAACCAATCTTATTTTTATCCTTCGGTTAGCTTATCTGGTGTTATTTCAGATATGGTGGAAAAGGTTGGCGGTACAATGCCGGAATGGATGAGTTTCGCTAAGGTTCGTGCTTCTTATGCGGAAGTAGGTAATGACCTTGATCCATATCAATTGTATACTGTATTCAAGGTTGATAAAGATCCAAATGGTAATCCAACTGCAGCTCTAGGAACTACTTTATATGATTCTTCTGTACGTTCAGAGTTGATTAAATCTTGGGAAGCCGGTATTGATTTGAAGTTTTTCAATAATCGATTAGGTATTGATGCGGCTTGGTACAAATCTAATGCTACCCGCCAATTGCTAGATTTGGCAATGGATCCATTTTCTGGTTATTCCAAACGTAAGATCAATGCAGGTAATATTCAAAATTCAGGTGTGGAATTAATGCTTTATGGTACTATTTTGCAGAATCCTAGAGGCTTAAATTGGGAAACAACATTGAATGCTTCCTTCAATAAAAATAAAATCATAGATTTGTATGAAGGAGTAAATGAATATGGCATCAAGACTTTTGATGATTTAAAGATTGTAGCCCGTACGGGTAGTTATTATGGCGATATTTATGGTAAAAAATTCCAACGTGTTGAAAGTGGGGAACATGCTGGTAAAATTATTGTAGATGCTCAAGGTTTACCATTAGTTACTTCAGATGATTATTATCTGGGGAATCAACAGCCTGATTGTATGTTGGGATGGACTAACTCGTTCTCTTATAAAAATATTTCTTTGAGCTTTTTGATTGATGCTCGTATTGGTGGAAATATTTACTCAGCGACCACTGCTAATTTGTACAAGGCAGGTAATGCCGCAGGTACCGTTATAAATGGAACCCGTGAGGAATTTGTAGTTCCGAATTCAGTGACTTCTGATGGAAATGGTGGTTATACGGCAAATTCTAATGCTGTTACTCCTGAATTGTACTGGGGACGTGCTGCCGGAGGTAATATCGGTGTGGGTGAGGCATTTTTATATGATGCTACTAATATTCGTCTACGTAATATTACCGTTGGTTATGATTTTGAGAAAAAATGGTTAGAGAAAACCCCATTACAGAAAGTACGTGTATCATTCGTGGCGAATAACGTTTGGATGATTGTAAATCATTTGGAAGGTATTGATCCGGAATCTATTTCGGCTACAAATTCCAATGCTACTGGTTTTGAGAATGGGGCAGCTCCGACTTCTCGCTCTTTCACATTTAATGTAACAGTTGGTTTCTAATAAGAAAGATGATTTTAAGTATGAAAACATTAAAAAGAACAATAATAGGGTTAGCTTCATTAGCCGTTTTATTTACTGCATGTAACGACTTTGAGGAAATAAATAAAGACCCGAATGCCGTAGATGAAAGTGCGATCAAAGTATCTTATCTACTGAATAAATCAATCATGGGGGCACAGCAGAACCCGCATATCGCAGAGCGTGTGTTCGTGTATCAATGGAAAAGTGCGGCTCGTTTTGAACGTCGTAGTGGTTTAGCTACAGGTGCGAATTATAATGATTATAATACGGACTACTTTGGCGTTGATTATGGAGTGGGATGGCTGAACAATGTTAATATGGCCGTGAAAATTGGTACGGAACGTGCCGCCAATCCGGAGTATCCTTATGAGAACAATTTGCTACAGATGTCTCGTATTTGGCGGGCTTATGTCATCTCTGAATTGGCTGATAACTTTGGTCCTGTGCCTCCGGCAAACGCTTTTGATGGTATCGTAGAATATAAGAGTATAGAAGATATTTATGATTTTATTATTTCTGAATTGAAAGATGCCGCTGGCAAGATAGATGTAAATGCGGATATGAGCGCTATTACATCAGAGAAAACGGATGCTTTCTATGATGGTGATGCCTCTAAATGGATAAAGTATGCGAACTCATTACGCTTGCGCTACGCTATGCGTTTATCTGCTGTAGATCAAGCTAAAGCAAAGGCTGCTTTTGAGGATGCCGCTTCGACGAATAATTTTATTACTACGCAAGATGAAATTGCTCAGGTGCAAGAAAAAGGCGGTTGGACTGATCTTGATGGTGTGATGTCTCGTCCTTGGAATGCCCAACCCATTTCGGTCACCATTAATAATATGATGATTGGCCTAGGAGGAATCGATTTCCAAGTTCCTGCGGCGATAAAAGAGGATGTGGTATTGAAAGATGCTCGTAATTATCTAGGCCTTCGATTAGAAAAACACTTACCGGTTTCTACGAATGATCCGGCTGCAGGCTATTTCTTTGATGCTCTTCCTTCAAAGATTGATCCTCGTGCTACTAAGTTGTTTCATATTCCGGGATATGATGATGGTACTGTTTATTTCTCTAATATCGGTTTGGCTGATAAAGCTCGTTTAGCAGATCCCGCTACTGGAAATGTAGAGGACAACGGCAAGACATATTTGGAATTGAACGTGAAATATACTTGGAATACTTGGGTTGCTGGAAAATGGGATAAATACTCAGCGTTAACAAGTGAGTTGACAGGAGCAAGCAAGACTTTTCCCTCTTTATCCAAGATATATCGGGAAAGTACGAATAAGCGTGTATGGTTTGGTCCGTGGGAAACTGAGTTTTTATTGGCTGAAGCAGCGTTGTATGGTTGGAACGTGTCTGGTAGTGCGAAATCTCATTATGAGGCTGGTATAGCAGCTAGCTTTGAATATCACGGTGTATCTGAGTTCTTAAATGATTATTTGAGTTCTACGGAATATAACCGTGTAGGTACTTCTGTCGCTTTTGATCATACGGCGGAAGCAAAGTCTTATACGGCTGAATATGTAGATGGTTATACTGGTGAGAAAAAGACTACTACTTATACTTATCCGAAAAATTCTATTTATAAGAATGGTACGGTCAATAATGATAAGCTGACAAAGATAATCTCGCAAAAATACTTGGCACAGGTTCCTTGGTTACCTTTAGAGGCATGGTCTGATCATCGTCGTTTAGGTTTGCCTTTCTTTGAGAATCAAGCTGTTGAGATAGATTATAACGTTTCTAGTAACGAGTTGCCTCTTACTCGTGCTAACTGTAAGGAATGTAAGTGGGAATTCTATCAAGAACGTCTGCGCTATCCAGCGAATATGGAAATCAATAGTAAGGATAGTTATATGAAAGCTGTTGAGCTATTGGGTGGAGCTGATTTAATTTCTACTCCGCTATGGTGGGCTAAACATTGATTTATATGAAAGAGGGTGTGTCAAAAGCCCCTGTTTTTGTGTATTTGTGCCGACCGCTATTATAAGCATCTAACAATGCCCATCGTAAGCCCCTGCCGACTGCGGTCGAAAGGTGCTTATGATGGGCATTCTAATAAACGTAGTATATCTTACTTGACCAACGCAGTATATATTATTGGGGCAACGCAGTATATATATTGTCCATTCCTAAAATCACTTGTCACTAAACTCACGACCTTCCTGGTTTACTGAGATACCGGAGTGATACTCATCTCTCTCCGGTTACTCTTGTATATGTTAAACTCAAAACATATCTGCCCTTTTTATGTTTATACAGGATAAATGACATTCGTTGACGCAAAAACTAAAACATTGTCTATCAAAATAAACAAAAAACAGTAGTTATGTTGAAAAGATTCAGACCAGTCAGCTTAATCCTGTTGGTAGGGGCGCTTGGGTTCTCGGGAAACTTATACGCCACGCCTATGCCCGGGATTCCGAAGGTTGACATTTCCCAGCAAAACGCAAAGGTGTCGGGAATAGTTGAGGATGCCTTAGGACCCGTTACCGGGGCGTCCGTAATCGTGAAAGGAACTACCAATGGTACTATGACCGACTTGGACGGGCATTTTACTTTGGATAACGTGAAGAAAGGGGATATCATACAGATATCGTTTATCGGTTATACCTCGCAAGACATCCCATATACCGGCCAGTCCGAGATTACGGTTAAACTCGTGGAAGATACCCAGAAACTCGATGAGGTGGTGGTGACTGCCTTGGGTATGAAACGAGATAAGAAAGCCTTGGGCTATGCCATGCAGGAGTTGAAAGGGGACGACCTCTTGGCCTCCCGTGAGCCGAATTTGGCGAACTCCCTTTCCGGTAAGGTTTCCGGTTTGCAGATCGTCCGTTCAAGCAATGGCGTAGGAGGGTCCTCTAAGATCGTACTTCGTGGTAATAACTCATTGACGGGTAGCAACCAGCCCTTGATCGTCGTAGACGGTACCCCGATGGATAACTTCACCGGTGGCGTGGATGATGTATGGGGTAACTCCGGAGCGGATATGGGTAACGGTCTTTCGGATATCAACCCGGAAGATATCGAGTCCATGACGGTATTGAAGGGTGCTTCCGCCGCCGCCCTTTATGGCTCACGTGCCGGTAACGGCGTGATCTTGATCACTACCAAGTCCGGACGTAAGAACGAGGGACTCGTTATTACGATCAACGCCGGTATCACCGCCGAGACGATTTTCCTGAAACCTGATTTACAGGACGACTTCGGACAAGGCTCCGTGGGCGTTTACGATAACCAATCCCGCCTTAGCTGGGGACCGAAAGCCACGGGACAAATGGTAACCGATTGGAGAGGCAACCAAATCCCTCTGCATACATATGATAATATCGACGCTTTTTTCCGTACCGGAACCTCCTTTAACGAGGGTGTCAGCTTCCAGCAGAACATAAAGGGTACGGCGGTATTGTTCGCCTCCGTAAACCGTTCCGACGATGCTAGCATCACCCCACGCTCAAAACTAAACAAGACGAATATTACCTTGCGTGCCACCACTTTCTTGGATGAGGCGGAAAAGTGGAAAGTAGATGCCAAGGTGAATTATATCAATCAAAACGCACATAACCGCCCGATTCAGGGCGTGAATCCCTCGAACGCTTTCAATACGATCTATAACCTGCCTCGTTCCTTGAATATCCGTGAGTTTGAGGATGACGTGGATGAGCAAGGCAATATGATTTGGTATGACGCCTCCAAGAATCCGCAGGAGAACCCTTATTGGGTGACCCGTTATCGCCAGAACGAGGATACCCGTAACCGTTTGTTAGGAAATATCTCCTTGAAATATGCCCCGACCGATTGGTTCGATATTGAGTTGAGAGGTGGTACGGATTATTATACCACGACGAAGAGCGAGAAAGTATATGCCGGTGGTAATACCAGTCCGAGAGGTCTGTATACCGAGGGATCGGAGACCTTCTATGAGAATAACTTCAGTTTCTTGGCTACGGCCCGGAAGGATAACTTGATCGATCGGCTGGGAGGCTTCGTTACTTTCGGTGGTAACTTGATGCTCCAGCAGCGTAATAAGATGAACGCTTCTGCCGGAGAGTTGTTGGTGCCGAACTTGTTCTCGCTGAATAATGGCGTGAATAAGCCGACAGTCACTTCCGAGTTGATCCGCCGTCGTATGAATTCCTTGTACGGGTCGTTGCAGTTGAACTGGGATGGTTATCTGTTCTTGGATGTTACGGCACGTAACGATTGGTCGTCTACGATGTCGAAAGCCAACCGCTCTTATTTCTATCCGTCTGTCAGCTTCTCCGCGGTGATCTCCGATATGTTGCCGAAGATTGGCGGAAGCATGCCGGATTGGTTCTCTTTCGCTAAGGTACGTGCCTCCTTCGCTGAGGTAGGTAACGACTTGGACCCGTATCAATTATATAACTTCTACTCTGTAGGCAAGGACCCCAACGGGAATACGACGGCGAAACCGGGTAAGGTACTTTACGACTCGGACGTACGTAGTGAGTTGATTAAATCATGGGAGGCCGGTTTCGATATCCGTTTCTTCAATAACCGATTGGGCTTAGATGCCGCTTGGTATAAGTCCAACGCTACCCGCCAGTTACTGGATTTACCGATGGACCCGTTCTCCGGCTATGCTTCCCGTAAGATTAACGCGGGTAACATTCAGAACGAGGGTTTGGAGATCTCCTTGAACGGTACGATTCTAGACAATCCCGCCGGATTGAGCTGGAGCTCTACGGCGCAGTTCTCCTTGAACCGGAATAAGATCAAAGAATTATACGAGGGCGTGAATCTATATGATATAAAGACGTTCGACGCTATCCAGATCGTAGCTCCGGTAGGTGGTTATTATGGTGAGATCTACGGGCAGACCTTTATGCGTGTGACCGATGAGAATAGTCCTCACTATGGAAAGATCGTCGTAGGTGATGACGGTTTGCCTTTGATCTCTACCGAGAAGTCGAAAGTAGGAAACCAGAGTCCGGATTGGATGATGGGTTGGACCAATAATTTCTCTTATAAAGGTTTTAACCTGAGCTTCTTGATAGACTTCCGTATCGGTGGTAGCATCTATTCGGCGACAGCCTCCAACCTGTATACCCGGGGTAACGCCGCCGGAACAGTGGTGAATGGTGATCGTGCCGAATTCGTGGTACCGAATACCGTGGTTCAACAGGGCAGTGGTTATGCGGAGAATACGGTCGCCGTCACTCCCCAGAACTATTGGGAACGTATTGGGTCTACCGGAAATTATGGTTTACCAGAGGTTTATACCTATAGCGCCACCAATGTCCGTTTGCGTAATATCACCTTTGGCTACGAGTTCAATCGACAGATGTTGAAGAAAACGCCTTTCCAGCGTGTACGTCTATCCGCTACTTGTAACAATGTTTGGATGATCCATTATAACTTGCCGGGTATCGACCCCGAGTCCGTTGCCGCCACGAATACCAACGCTACCGGATTCGAGAATGGAGCCGCGCCGACCAGCCGTTCCTATACGTTTAATGTAACCGTGGGATTCTAATGGAATACATGATAATTTGAATTACGATAAAAATGATGAAGATGAAAACAAGAAATATACTTTTTACCGGACTGGTATCGGTGGCCGCTCTTCTTTCTTCCTGTAATGACTTTCAGGAGATCAATGAGGACCCGAATCTTGTGGGAGAGGATAAGGTGAAGCCCCAATGGTTCCTGAATGCCTCTATCATGGGAGACCAGATGAACCCAGAGATAGCCGAGCGTATCTTTATCTTGTACTGGGACCGTGCTTCCCGTTTCAATAGGGGAAGTGGTTTTACGATCGGTACGGATAACAATGATTATAGTACTACCTACTTGAGTAACGATTACGCCGTGGGTTGGCTGAACCAAGTGACCAAAGCGATCCAGTTAGGAGAGCAGATGGTTGCCAATGGCGAGGCGGATACCTATCCTTATTATAAGAACGTGATCCAGATGTCCCGTATCTGGCGTGCTTACTTGAACTCGGAAGTAGCTGACGGTTTCGGGCCGATCCCCGCGTTGGCCGCTTTCTCCGGTGTACCGGCTGAGTACGATAGTGTAGAGGCTATCTATCAATTTATATTGAAAGAGTTACGGGAAGCTGAGTCTGCGTTAGACCCCTCCTTGGATATGTCCGCTATGGCTAACGAGGATGCTTTCTATGCGGGAAATGTTGCGAAATGGAAAAAGTACGCCAACTCTTTGCGTATGCGTTTGGCGATGCGTATCTCGGCTGTCGATCCTGTCTTAGCGAAAGCGGAATTTGAGGATGCCGCCTCTAAGACATTTATTTCCGAGCCAACCGATATCGCTTCCGTGCAGGAGAAAGAGGGTTGGGATGAGCTGACGAGCGTGATGTCTCGTCCTTGGAACGGGCAGGCAATGTCCGTGACGTTTAAGAACTTGGTAGTTGGTTTGGGTGGACAGGAATTTCCGTTGCCGGACTCCTTAAAAAGCCATTTGAAGAATCCATACGATTATCAAGGTTTGTATTTGAACCAGCACTTCCCGCTGACAACGAATGATCCGTGCGCTGGTTTCTATTTCGACGGTATACCTCAATATGTAGATCCCCGTGCCCCGAAGTTGTTTAGTGTAGTAGGCTGGGATGATGGCGTGGTTTATTCCGATTATATCGGTGCGGCCAGCGAGGTGAAGCCGGTTCACTTGAAGAATCCGGCGGATAATACCCAGAATATGTTGACAATCGATCCGAAATATACGTGGGGCACTTGGGTCGCCGGAGAATGGGACGTGAAAGCCGGTCTGGTAAGTGAGCTGACAGGTAAGAATTATAATTATCCCTCTATGTCGAAACAATATCGAATGAGCACCAATAAGCGTGTCTTTTTCGGCCCGTGGGAAAGTTACTTCTTATTGGCGGAGGCTGCGGTGAAAGGCTGGAAAGTTCCGGGAACGGCTAAATCCAATTATGAGTCTGGTGTTACGGCTAGTTTTGAGTATCATGGCTTATTGAGCCAAGTCGGCGATTATCTATCGTCTCAGAAATACAACCGTGTAGGTACTTCCGTCGCTTTCGACCATACGACAGAGGCGAAATCGTATACGATCCGTTATACGGACCCATATACGAAGGAGGTAAAAAGCCGTACGTATGAATATCCCCATAACTCGATCTACCGGAATGGCGCTTATAATAATGACGCTCTGACGAAGATTATCACCCAGAAATATATAGCGCAAGTTCCTTGGTTGCCGGAAGAGGCTTGGAGCGATCATCGTCGTTTAGGTCTTCCTTTCTTCGAGAACCAAGCGGTAGAGAAGGATTACAACCCATTGAATCAAGTTCCTTTGACGGTCGCTACCTCTAAGGAATGCCGTTGGGATTTCTACCCGAAACGTTATCGTTATCCGGCGAATATCCAAACGAATAATCAAGCGGGTTATGCGCAAGCTCTCCAGCTTTTGGGCGGCCCGGACTTGACGACTACTCCACTTTGGTGGAACGCTAAATAGCGAACCTGCTTGGTCTGTTTTATATATACTTTTTCGGTGTCACGCATTTACTTGTGTGGCACCGTTTTTTATGGATATATTTCACTATCTTTGGTACGAATATAATGTGAACCTATATCCCCATGAAAAGACGTAACTTCTTTCGATCTATCGCTTTAGGCGGTGTAGGGGCGGCGCTTACTCCCGTGGCGAAAGCGGCCTCTTCTTTGGCTTCGGAGAAAATGAAGCCCCAAACCAATGTGAAACAGGCATTGGCTATTCCTCGTAACGAATATTCCATGCCGGGTAAATATCCCGGAAAAGTAGTCAAGATGAATTCCGCCCATTGTGTCGTGGATGGTAAACCATCTGAGGCCGTAGCCTACGAGATGCTTAAATCCGGAATGTTATATCTGACCGGCGAGAGTGATCTGAAAGCGGCTTGGCTGCGCTTCGTCGGGCCGGAAGATGTCATTGGCTTGAAAGTAAATCCGATAGCGGGAAAGCTCTTGTCTACTTCACATGCGGTCACCCAATCCGTTATCAAGCAATTGGAGGAAGCAGGCATTCCCCGGAAGAATCTTATTATTTGGGACCGTCGTGAGGTCGATTTAAAAGAGTCCGGCTTTACGGAGGAGAATTATCCCGGTATCCGTATACTTGGAACGGAATATCAAGACGAGAACGGTAGTTATATCGATGCCGATGGAAAGTATTACGGAGAGAACCGTATCGACCGCAGTCAATATTTCCGGGCGGCTATAGTGGAGGAATACGATGCCTACACGATGCCCTATATGATTAACTCGGGAGAGGAGTCTTATTTCTCTAAGATCTGTACGGAAATGGTGACTAAGATCATCAATATCCCTGTATTGAAAAACGCCGGAGTCTCGATCACTTCCTGCATGAAGAACCTAGCGTTCGGAGCTATCTCGAATACGAGCAGGCTTCATAAAGAATTATGGCATGAGACCTGCGCTTATGCTTGTGCTTTCCCGCCTCTTCGTGATAAGGTGGTATTGAACATCGTGGATGCGCTGAAAGGCTGTTTTGAGGGTGGCCCGGAGGCCAATCCCCAGTTCATTTGCCAATACAATGCGTTGCTGCTCGGCTCGGATGCGGGAGCCGTGGGGAAG